>ENA-ORUA01001422-ORUA01001422.1-human-gut-metagenome-genome-assembly--contig:-NODE-1422-length-21704-cov-3.325050_pt1 | contig 21704 bp, 16 predicted proteins | sample MGYA00242076_ERZ509201 | MGnify/ENA primary metagenome ERZ509201 (study PRJEB26280, sample SAMEA2338863) | human gut metagenome | biome: human gut; feature: human-associated habitat; material: faeces...
GGGGCCAATTCCCACGAGTCCGCATCCGTGGCTCTGCGCAAACGCCGCCACGGCCGCAGGATCGCAGTCGTCGAGAACAACGTTCTCGCCGCAGCTCGCGGTGCCGCCGTTGCCCGGCGCAATGTAGAGCTTGCCGGCGCGCGGTGATGCTGCGAGCTTGGCTGCCAAAGCATGCTCACGGCCGCCGCTGCCCAACAACAGGATGTCGATGGTTTGAGTGTCCGCCTTCAAGGGTGCCTCCTCTATGGATTAACGGCCCGCTCCGCGCGAGCCCTTTGCAAGCAAATATACCCCTCGGCCGCCCGTCCGGGCTGCAAAGGGGTATATCGCAATAACCAAATAGTCCCGATTACTTCCAGAATCGGTTGATGATCTGCTCGCGACCAGCGCCAACGCCAATGAACGTCACGCGGGTGTGTGCCAGATCCTCGATAAACGCCACGTAGTCCTGAGCCTCCTGCGGCAGCTCGTCAAAGCTGCGGCAACCGGTGATGTCGCACTTCCAGCCAGGGAGCTCCTCGTAGACGGGCTTGGCATGCTCAAAGCGCACCTGATGCTCGGGCACGCTGGTGTAGCGCTCGCCATCGACGTCGTAGGCCACGCACACCTTGATGGTGTCGAAGGCCGAAAGCACGTCGAGCTTGGTCACGGCGATGTCGGTGAGGCCGTTGACGCGCGAGGCATAGTTGGCGATGGGGCCGTCAAACCAGCCGCAACGACGACGGCGACCGGTGGTCACGCCGTACTCATAGCCCTCCTCGGTCAACGTGTGACCGGCCTCGGACTCATAGGAAAGCTCGGTGGGCATGGGGCCCGAACCGACGCGGGTGATATAGGCCTTCATGACGCCCAGCACGCGGTCGACATTCTTCATACCGACGCCGGAGCCGGTGATGGCGCCGCCGGCGGTGCAGTTGGAAGACGTCACGTACGGATAGGTGCCGTGGTCGATGTCGAGCAGCGTCGCCTGGGCGCCCTCAAACAGCAGGTCCTTGCCCTCATCGATCATGTTGTTGAGCAGCAGACTCGTCTCGGTGATGTAGGGACGCAGGCGCTCGGCCATCGGCAGGTACTCGTCGCAAATCTGGTCCACGGTGTAGGTGGGCAGGTTGTAGATGAGCTCGAGCTCGGGGTTCACGCGGGCGAGAGCGGTCTCCAGCTTGTCGCGGAACAGCGTCTCGTCCAGCATGTCCTGCATGCGCAGACCAATGCGGGCCATCTTGTCCTGATAGCACGGACCGATACCGCGCTTGGTGGTACCGATGTTCTTCTTGCCGAGCTTCTGCTCAAAGGCGCCATCCAGATCGATGTGGTACGGCATGATGACATGCGCGTTGCCGCTAATCTTGAGGTTCTTGGTGGTGATGCCGTCGGCCTCGAACATGTCAATCTCCTCAAGGACAACCTTGGGGTTGACGACGCAGCCGTTACCGATCACCGACACGTGGTCGGAATACATGATGCCGGAAGGCACCTGGTGCAGGCCGTACTTCTTGCCGTTGACGACGATGGTGTGACCGGCGTTGTTGCCGCCCGAATAGCGCACGACGGCATCGAAGTCGCCGGCGACCAGGTCGCAAATCTTACCCTTGCCCTCATCGCCCCACTGGGCACCGACCAAAACGGTTGACGGCATGTTTACTCCTTACATTCATGGACTGTCTACGCGCCACGCCGGCACGCAGAAGCACAAAACATTCCCAGTATACCCGTGCAACGGGCGCCTGTCCTACTCCTCGGCATGTGCCCCATCAAGCTCATAGAACTTGGTGGATGCCGGCAGGAACATCAGGTCGACGTCGCCGATCGGGCCCGAACGGTTCTTGGCCACGACGATACGCGTAACGCCCTCGTCGGGTCGATCGTCGCGCGAGGCTTCGGCCTCGTCGGCGGAGCGGTCCAAGAACATGACGATATCGGCGTCCTGCTCGATGGAGCCCGATTCACGAAGGTCGGAAAGCTGCGGGCGCTTGCCGGTACGGGATTCGACCTGACGCGAGAGCTGTGACAGCGCGATGAGCGGGATCTTGAGCTCCTTGGCCATGATCTTAAGACCACGCGACATCTCCGAAACCTCGACGGTACGGCTCTCGGAGCGGCGTCCCGGTGGAGGACTCACCAGCTGCAGGTAGTCCAAAATGATGATTGCCTTCTCCTTGTTATGGAGCATGCGGCGGCTCTTGGCGCGAATCTCAGTCACTGTGGTGCCGGGCGTATCGTCAATCAGAATATCGAGCTTGGACAAGGTCTGCGTGGCCTCGTTGATATTGGCCCACTGCTCGGGGCTAATGCGGCCCATGCGGAAGTCACTGATCGAGATCATGGCGTAGGCGCAAATCAGACGCTGGGCAATTTCCTTGCCCGACATCTCCAGTGAGAAGAAGCCGACGGTATAACCAGCAGCGGCAGCGTTAAGTGCCAGGTTCAGAGCGAACGACGTCTTACCCACGGCAGGACGGGCGCCGATGATGATGAGCTGGCCTTCGCGAAAACCCATGAGCATGCGGTCGAGCGACGGAAAGCCCGTGGGCACGCCCGCAGCCTGGCCACCGGCCTGGCACACTTCCTCGGCCTCGTTATAGGCCTCGACCATAAACTCGGTCAGCGTCTTGTAGCTCGACTTGACCTCGCGCGCTGTAACCTTGAGCAGCTTGCTCTCGGCCAGCTCGACAACCTCTTTGGTGTCGGTGGGGGCGTTATATGCCAGCGCGTTGATCTCGTTGGTGGCGCCGATCAGCTCACGCAGCATCGAATCACGGCGAACGATGGCGGCATGGTGCTGCCAGTTGACGAGCGACAGAGTCTGACCCATCAACTCCAAAATGTACGCTTCGCCGCCCACGGCATCGAGTTTGTTGATGCTTCGCAGGTAATCGATCAGCGAGATGGAGTCGATGGGAATGCGACTGTTGTACATATCGACCATCGCGGTATAGATGGTCTTATGAATGGGCCGGTAGAAGTCATCGGGCTGCAGCTCGACCTGGGCCTCTTCGACCACCTCGGGCGATAGCAGCATAGCGGCCAGTACATTGGCCTCTGCATCTTGGTTTTGGGGAAGACCCAACTTTGAGCCGCGGTCCTCGACCGTCAGCCCGGTCTCCCTATCGTCATATGCCATGAGCATCCTCATTCATATCGCTTGCGAGCATCCATAGTATCAGCCACGGTCCCAAAACGCGCCGCGCGCCGCCAATCATCACCGAACCAAACGGATGAACGGTCCTGTATATAGGACTTCGACGCAACGTTCACCATGACACTCACTCAGCGCAAAAAACAAAAGGGCGCCCTGGTTTCCCAGAGCGCCCTTCTTAGAACAAGATTGTTGCGTTGCAGCAAATGCTACTCGGCAGCAGCCTCAGTCTCGACCTCGGCGGTCTCGGCCTCCTCGACCTCAGCCTCGGCAGCGAGCTCCTCGGCGGTAACGCCGACGAGAACGACAACCTCGGCCTTGATCTCGCGGTACAGCGAGATGGCAACGGTGTGGGCACCGGCAACCTTGATGGGCTTACCGAGCTCGACGCGCTTGCGGTCGATGTCCATACCGAGCTGAGCCTTGATGGCGTCAGCGATCATAGCGGCGGTAACGGAGCCAAAGAGGATGCCCTCGTCGCCGACCTTGACGTCAACGGTGACCGTCTTGCCCTCGAAGGCAGCCTTGGTCTCGTTGGCGGTAGCCAGACGGACGGCCTCGCGCTTGGCGATGTTGTTGCGACGCTCGTCAAGCTGCTTGAGGTTGCCCTTGGTGGCGGCAACAGCGAGCTTCTTGGGGAACAGGAAGTTCTCAGCGTAACCCTGAGCGACCTCTACGACGTCACCCTCGCCGCCCTTGCCCTTGATCTCATCGAGAAGAATAACCTTCATGATGTGTCTCCCTTCTTAGCCGCGGTCGCGGTTGCCACGAGAGGAAACCACGGGGACGGTGTACGGCAGGAGAGCCATCTCGCGGGCGCGCTTGATGGCGTTGGCGATGTCATGCTGATGCTGCGTGCAAGCGCCAGTGACGCGACGGGGCTTGATCTTGCCACGGTCGGTCATGTACTTACGGAGAAGCTGAGTGTCCTTATAGTCGATGAACTCAGTGTTCTCCTTGCAGAACTGGCAGTACTTACGACGCGGCTGACGTGCAGAAAAATCATTAGCCATGTCAAAATACCTTTCGTTTGGCAACTTCGGCGAACCGAAGCCGCCTCTCACTCAAAAATAGGTGAACAACCCTTAGAACGGGATGTCCTCATCGTAGACGTCGACCGCGGGCGGCGTGGCCACCGGTGCGGCAGGACGTGCTGCGGGCGCGGGCGCTGCGGGGGCGTAACCGCCCTGATCGTAGCCACCCTGGCCACCACGGGAGCTCATAAACTCGATCTCATCGACGATGACCTCAAGCTTGCTCCGGCGCTGGCCGTCGCGCTCCCAAGAGCTGTAGCGCAGCTTGCCCTCGATCGCGACCTTGTTTCCCTTTGCCAGGAAACGGCTCACGGCCTCGGCGCGGGTGCCGAACATGGTGCAGTCGACAAAGTTGGGATAGTCCTCCCACTCGCCAGTCTGCGCGTTGCGGCGACGATCGTTCACGGCGACGCCAAAGGACAGAACCTGGGTTCCGCCGGCGGTGGCGCGCAGCTCGGGATCGCGGGTGAGGTTACCGGTGATGTTCACTCGATTGATGCTCATAACTCACTACTTCCTCTTGGGGCACAAGCCCAGTCCAAAACGACAGTCTTACTCCTGGTCGTCGCGACGGACGATCATGTGGCGGACCACAGCGTCGGTGATGCGCAGGACGCGATCAAGCTCGGCGATCTGGGTAGGATCTGCGTGGAAGTTGATGAGGGTGTAGTCACCATCGGTGAGGTCGTTGATCTCGTAGGCGAGCTTGCGCTTGCCCCACTCGTCAACGGAGTCGACCTTGCCAGCGCCCTCAGCGATCGTGGTATCGATACGCTTCATAACAGCGAGACGAGTCTCGGGGTCGAGTGACGGGTCAACAAAGAACAGCAGTTCATAAGCCTTCATATTGTCACCTCCTCTGGGCAAATGTGGCTTCAGGTCGTGAAGGTGCGCCTGAAGCAGGAAAAGACTTGGTAATAATATCTTTCAACCTCCTAGGCTGCAAGAATATGCAGCTACAACCTCATGACCTCCACATATGCCCATACTCGCACGACGTTTCATGCGCATTCCAACCAAATGCTGACCAAAAGCTTGACGGATCTGTGGACAAGATACGGTGCCGTGAGGACAAGCTGAGCCAAGTCGCAGGTCAACGGGCGCATGGTTGTGGTCGCAAAATGCATACCAGTGGTCTAATTGATCGCCAAAAAGATTTAAAATTCGTTTGCTCGTGGTCTATAAAGTCCTTTTTTGAGCAATTCGCATAGCATGATTTTGCTGGTCAGACTGCATGTGTCGCGCGTTTTAGGCACAGCGCGAGACGCTGTGGATCAAAAAATGCCAACTTTTCTGTTTGCACTTTGCGATTCCTCGTGTATACTGACTTTCGCATTTAACGGAGAGTTGTCCGAGTGGCCGAAGGAGCACGATTGGAAATCGTGTAGGCGTCAAAAGCGTCTCCAGGGTTCAAATCCCTGACTCTCCGCCAGTTAATTCCAAAGCAGGCCTTCGAGCCTGCTTTGTTTTTACCCCACGCGGAGGGGTGGCAGAGTGGTTGAATGCGGCGGTCTCGAAAACCGTTTGGCCTGTATAAGGTCACGAGGGTTCGAATCCCTCCTCCTCCGCCATTTTGGTTGAGAAAGCTCCCAAGAATGGGAGCTTTTTTGTTATCGAAATACGTCTCGATCCCACGCTTCCCCAAACATGTACGTCACCCTCCAAAACCGACATTTTTCGACATCTTTGGAGGCTGACGTACACGTTTGGATTGAGCTCACGGGAGCGGCACTATTCGGAAGGTGCCTCCTCGTCTCGTATGCTTTTCCAGTTGCGGATAAGTGCCTTGCGTAGTTCGTTTTGTTTTCTCTGGTACCCGGTGTCGGTACAGCGAGGCATGCCGAGTGCTTCGCGAATGTTGTTCATGGCGCGGTGAAAGGCGAGCTGACTACTGAACTGAGCCGAAGTGAGCGTAACGATTCGATATCCCATTTGGGAGAGAACGGACTCTCGCTCCGCATCTGCTCCCTTGCGCTCGAGCTCATCGTGAAAACCGCCCTTATATTCGATACCGAGCGCCCTGCGCTTATAGGTCACGAGCGCATCGATTTTGAGTGTTCGAGCTTTGGCGCAATGCCAGAGACGTTGAGGGATCTCGAGCGGTTTGTTGAGTTCGATACCTCGGATGCCAACGCCGCCTTCGCTTGTTGGGAGCGAGAGGGCGATTGCCGAAGCGGTCTCCATAGGCGAGGCCGAGTGATCGTAGATGTGCCTGAGCGCGAGCCGTGCACGTGTGGCACCGGGTTTGCCGGGGTGCCGATCGAGCAGTTTGGTTATTTCATCCTTGGAGGTAGTGGCTGGTTGCCCGGTATAAGGGTCGGCGGGATTGAGCCTCATGCGATAATCGCCGCAAACTTCATAGCCATATTCGAGATATTCGATCCTATCCATCCACCCGGCAGCGAGCGCAAAGGTGAAGGCTTCGTCGGTGATGAAGATTCCGGGCGTCAACTCGTTAATATGCTCGTAGGGAAGATTTTGTCCAAGAATGTGACAAACGACGCCTTTGGTACGAATTCGCTCGAATTCGAATACAACCGCGATATCGATAGTCTTAAGCATATCGGACGGAATGCCGCAGTCGGTAAGAGCCTGTCGTATGCGCGCAACACGTTGCTGGGTGGAGATGCCTTGTGCGCCTATCTGGTAGTCGTGCCGCGCAAGAGACTGAACCAAATTCTGGGGTGCATGATGGACAAGCCATGCGGTTTTATGCGAAATGAGAACAGGGGTATCCATTGAGGGCCTCTCGCTCTGAGCCGGTATCCAACTCTTATGTCCGTTGAAGTGGGGAAATATACCGGATGTGAGTAAATCAACTCACTCATGCTGTGAGCTCAATCCAAACATGTACGTCCGCCTCCAAAGATGTCGAAAAATGCTGTTTTTGGAGGGTGACGTACATGTTTTGGATCCCTGGCATTCCAGCAATGCCATGTCAGCATCCGCTGCCAACCGTTTACCGAGCAATAGGGTCGCCAGGCCCGCCAACCATGTACTATGTACGGGCATTGTCTAAACCAGCAACCCAAAGGACCCCATCTTGCCCGTCGTCGCCACTATGACCGTTACCTCACACGCCACGGATGCCATGGTCGCCATCCCGTTTTGGCTCGAAATGTTCGCCGTCGTCGCGGCTTCAATCTCGGGCGTGTTGGTCGCGCGCGAGCACAAGCTTGACCTGGTGGGCGCGGTCGCGCTCGCGGTGGTCTGCGGTCTGGGCGGCGGTCTCTTGCGCGACATGACGCTGCAGGTGGGCAACGTCTACATCCTCAACCAGCCGATGGCACTCCCGCTTTCCATTGCCACGGCGGCCATCATCTATATTTTCCCGGCAATCGTCGACAAACCCGAAAAACTCATTCCCCTGCTCGACATCATCTCGGTCGGCATCTACGCCGCCACTGGAGCAGACAAGGCGCTGGTCTACGGCTTTGCGCCGGCGGTGTGCATCATGATGGGCTTTTTCACCGCGGTGGGCGGCGGCATGCTGCGAGATGGTTTTATGGGTGTGGTGCCGGGTATTTTCCAGCGCACCAACTTCTATGCCATCGCGGCTATCGCCGGATCGGCAAGCTATGTTTGCCTTGTCATGAGCGGCTTGGTCAGCAATGTCGTCGCACTGGTCGTTTGCGTCGTGGTGACCATGGGGCTGCGCTGGCTATCGCTACGCTTTGATATCAAAAGCCCCACCGAGGACGACATCGCACGCTTTTTGCACCGCAAAAAGTAGGTGGCGCGGCACGACCCTTCGAAATGCAACCGAGAGGCTCTTTTAGAGCGCCCGCGCGTTGGGTACCCTGTTAGGTATATGCCAAACACCTAACAAAAGGATCAACCATGGCTTTCAATCAAACCGCGGCGGCGCCGTCACACAAGATGCGTCGCTGCCTGCTTATGGCATTCGCGCTCATCGCGCTCGCGCTCACCGCTCTTCCCACGGCGTCATTTGCCGGCACGGACACGGCGGGCAACGTACTTGCAACCGACAACGACTCTAATCCGTCCGGCGTCGAGGGCGACCTGTACTGGGCCGGTCAGGCCCTCAACTTGGACGACGCCTCCATCGACCGCGACATAATTGCGGCAGGCGAGAGCCTCTCCATCCGCGACTGCACGGTGGGCGGTGCCGTCCGTCTGGCGGCACGCACCATCGACATTGCCAAGACCACGGTTGATGGCAGCGTCACGGTCGTTGGTCAGCATGTCGTGCTCAATTCCGACAGCACCTCCAACTGTTTCTATGCGATAGGCGAGACAGTTGCCCTGCGAGGCTCCACCAAGTCGGCAGCACTTGCGGGCGACACGGTGACCATCGATGGCACCGTCGATGGCGATGTTGAGGTTTGGGCCGACAAGCTCATCTTGGGCAAGAACGCCCGCATCACCGGCACGGTGAACGCGCACGTCTCCGAGGACCCCGAGCGTGCCGCGGGAGCCGAGGTCGGTGCCCTCAAGATCGACCGCACCGAGAACGAAGATACTTCCACCGTTAACGATGTCATCGGCGGTATCGTCGCCGCGGCACTCTCGACCTGCTTTGTCGCTCTGCTGCTCGAGCTCGTCTTTCCGCGCGCGACCGCCAGCGCCGCCGGCATGCTCCACCAGCGCCCCATGCCCCTGTGGGTGAGCGGTCTTCTGGGCACGATTGCTATCGTCCCCGCCGTCCTACTGCTGATTATCTCTATCGCCGGTCTGTCGCTTGCCGGAGCCCTCTTGTGCGGCGTTATCGGCATCGCGTTGGTGTCGAGTGCCTTTGCGGGGTGCGCGCTCGCCCGCATGGTCGGACACAACCAAAACCGCTACGCCATGGCAGCCGTGGGCGGCGTAATCGCAGGCGCCCTCACGGGGCTTCCCCTCGTAGGTGACTTCATCAGCGGCGTAGCCTTTGTCTTTATGCTCGGCTACGTTATCCAGATCATCTGGCGCAACGCCCACCTCAAGCCGCAGCAGCCGGCTAACATGCCAGGACTCCCCACCGCTTAGCCACCAACCACCACAAAGGTGCCAGGTTACTTTGCACCAACAAACGAAGCGGGGCACTCGGTCATGTCGACCGGGTGCCCCGCTTTTCTTGGGGGGTTTTCTAGTAACTTTTTCAAAACCAATGATCATCAGGTCGGTAGGCCTGTGCGTCACTCGCTACGGAGGCAGTACGCCATTGAGCAAGAAGGGCAATTATTTTTCACGGCGACCTCCTCCCCGCTTGATGACGAGCGCGACAACAATAGCCGCCACTCCGATGGCAGCCAAAACCGCCACCAGTACCAACGTTCTATCTCCCGTCGAGGGCATAAAGCCTCGACCTGCTTCTTTGCTTGGGGTGTTGAGCACCGACAGCTCAATCGAACCCGTCCTGGCATCGGCGGTATCAACCCGCAGAGGGTTTTCGACCGATACGGTCACCTTGGGCTTCGCGGTCGCCACTTGTTTAACGTCTAGACTCTCAGCCGTAACCGTCACCGTACGCTTGCCCTCAAAGGCGGTGTAGCCCTTGGGTGCCGCGATTTCCTCGACGGTATAGACACCCGCGTCCACACCGCTCAATTCCACATGGCCATCCGCGTCCGTGGTGATGCACGCGTCGGCATCCGTCGACCACGATCCGTCAGTCGTTAGGATGCGACCGCGGTCGTCGATGATGCGCAGTTTGGCACCCGCGAGCGGCTTATCGTCCGAGCTTGAGCGCTTGATCAGACTGAGTCCCCAGGTGTAGGCGCACGCGTCGTCGCTCGGCGTGCGGGTGAAGCCGGCGTCGCCGGACTGGTCGGCAAAGGGAGAGCGCGGGTAGCGCAGGTAGGCCTCGTTGGGGTTGCCCTTCGCGATGCCGTGGTTGCACGCGCTGTTGAGCGGCGCATTGTACACGGCGACCACGCGGGCGCCCGCGGTGAAGGCGTCGGCCCCGCCGAGCGCGGCGATGAGGTCGCCGGTGCGCACGGTGAAGGTTCCGTCCGCCGCTACCTTGGTGGCGCACTGGGCCGTGATGTCGGTCCAGCCCTTCGCGGGCTCGGTGCCGACGCGGCCATCCTTACCGGCCGAAACGGCGTCGAAGCCGCCGTCCGCGCCCGCCGCCACGTACACGCGCATGCTCGCGGCCACCTTGGAGGGGTCGAGCCCCGCGCCCATGGTGTCGACGAACCGCACCGTATAGGTGCCGTAGGCGGCAAGGCCCGCCGGGACCGTGGCAGAGAGGCGCCAGTACAGGTCGTCGGCGACCGTGGCGTCGGCGGCCTTCTGCCAGGCGGCGGTGCCGTCCTCCAGCACGTGCTTGGACACCTTGGGGGTCGCCGCCTTGGGCTTGACGGTGACGGCGCTGCCGCCAACCAGCGCCATGATCGGCGCGGTGCCGGCCTCGCCCTGGGCGATGGCGTCGTCGTCGGCGACGATGAGCCAGTAGCCGCAGGGCAGCTCGGCCGTCGTGCCCGCGTTAAGGGCCACGGACACGGCGCCAGAGCTCTGGAAGGAACGAGCGAGCTGTGCGCTCAGCGCGCTCGTAAGGTGGGAATCGGTGTTGAGCCACTCGGCAGCTTCCTGCGCGGTGGTCTGGGATTTGGGCATGCCGGCGCTGTGCAGCACGGGCAGCGCGGCGTCGCGCACGGCGTCGCTTGCCCAGGCGAGGTCGGTGGCGATCTTGGCGTCGCTGTCGCCGTCGACGACGTTGGCGCTAAAGATCTGGTAGGCGTCGTAGCTGCTCGCCACGGTGCCGCTCACCGTGATGGAACCAGTCGAGGTCGGCGCGGCCTGCGCGGAAGCAGGGAACACAACCGCGCAGGTGCCGATCAGGAGGGCAAGCAGCGCAAACAAGATCGGGAAGGAGCAAACTTTCTTATTCACGACGCTTACCTCCCTTCGCATTCGCCTTGCGACGAATGTGCATCCAGGCCGCAGCAGCGCAAAGCACCACCGCGCCGGCAAGGTACGTCAGAGTGACGCCCGACATACCAGAAAGGGGCAAAGAGGTGGAGTAGGTGTTGGTGAAGGTGGGGGTGGAGGTCGGAGTCTCGCTCCCATTACCGTTGGCGTCGACCTCGTAGTAGACCGGCGTGCAGTTCAGATGTCCCTTGCCGTCATCCTTTGCCGTCACCACAACCTTGAAGGTCTTGGTGTCGTTGGTGTAGCCTTCGTGTTGGGTGCCATAGGCCTTGTTGGCGTCGCATTCACGGATGTAGTAGGTGAACTTCGCCTGCCGATTGCTATCGAGCTCATCAGCGCCTAGTGGGCCGATTTTTACCGGATCGAACTTTACTATCTGAGGGTTTTTCGGCCCAGAAGTATATGTATATATGGGCTTAAAAGTTTTCTCCGTGTTGTCGGAATTCTCAGCATACAGCTCGAACTTGAACTTCTTCATCTCGCCGCCATCGACCTTCTTGGTCACCTGAGGTGTCCAAGTGCCCACGGTCTGGTAGGGCACGTTCGTAAACGCAGGGTTGGAGTCGTTGCCGATTGTTACGGTCGAGACAGCTCTGTCGGCCGAATCTACACTCCACTTATAGAAGTCAGCAGGTTTATCACACTTGGTGAAGACCGTTTCGCCTTCCTTTTTAACGAATACTTTTGAAGTGCTCGTGTTGACCGCATGGCGACGAATCTTAATTCCCAAGAGATTCGTCTCTTCAACTGGTTGATCACTAACATCTACATGTATTTTGTAAATAGACTTATCAAACTTTGTTCCTTTTTCCTCGATAGGAACTTCAACAAGGTAGAGGTCGTAATCGCCCGATTGGTAGTTCGCAGCCGTATCAATGACAATCTCTCCCATCTTTTCCTCGGTATTAACGGTAAACTCAGACGTCGCCTCGCATCCGCTTGCCTGGAGCTTGCCGTTCGTATCCCAATACGGCTCCTCACCTGTACCGGCGGCTTTGCCCAACAGCTTGAACCGGTAGCCGTGGCCCGCGAGGCTTTGAGCTTTGCCGTCCTTCATGAAAACCTTGTTAGCCTTGACTTTGATTGCAGGATACACGTTCAAAGCCTCGACCTTGCCAACGACAAGATCGCCGTTGGTCATGATGCCACCACCGTGGGTGTAGGAGTAGTTGCCACTAATGATGGTCGTAGCATCTCTCTGCGCATAACTTTTAGCCGCATCGGAAGGATTAGCCGCAAGGCCAAACATCCACTTGGCCTCGGCACCGCCATTGGCATCGATGGTTATCGTCTCACCATCGCAAGTGCCCTGCCAGCCAGCCGATTCGCCGCCCAGCATCTTGCCAAGAACGACAGCGATTGTCTTATCCGCGCCATTCTTATTACGGACCAAGAAGAAATCCTTATGGCCGGATGTTTGGAAGGTAGAAGTAACGTAATTATCTTCATCGTGGTCTTCTTTTTTGCCGTCGCCGCCAGCGGAATAATGATATGTTGGTACCTTATTGCCATTTTGATCAACGGTTGTCAGCTTATTGCCATCTTGATCAACGTTATCTGCGTTGTCATAGATAGCAGCGCCACTTGAGTGCGAAACGATTGTCTCGCCCGTAGGACAAGCACCGACGCCACCGCCCCAGCCACCGGCGCGATTATTAGTGATCAGCGTCTTGAAAATATTGAGCCTGCCGCCCTTCTGAATAAAGACACCGCCACCGCCCCAGTCGCCACCGCGGCCTTCTTTGCTGCCCGTCATGGTCTTGTTGTTGGTGATGTAAACCCTGTTTGATGCATTTTCCGCATTAATAACGCCGGTAGTACCGCCAGAAATACGGAGGCCACCGCCCTCGGCATTATCGGACTTATTGCCCGCAATAAAACCGCTGGACATGGCGAATCCAACTCCCTGCCCGGGGAGGCCAGCGTAGATTCCACCGCCGGCCTCATGGGAGTAATTGGCAGTAACGGAGCCACCCGTCATGGACAGCGTTCCACCGTGCGATGCAATTCCGCCGCCACCGAGGAGACCTTTGTTGTAATGCTCTTTATTAGCGAGGCGAGCTTCAGCTCGGTTGTTAGTTATATTGGCAGAATCACTGATGGTTACGGTTGCACTCTGGGTATAAACACCGCCACCGTAGCCGCCGGCGTTGACGCTATAACCATCGGAGATATCTTTGACATATGTTGCATTACCCGAGATGACACCGCCGGAGAGTTCCAGTGTCGCGCCATTGTTAGCAAAGATGCCACCGCCAGAAGCAGCCTTGTTTCCCGCAATCACGCCACCAGTCATTACGAGGTTGGCGTCCGCCCCCGTCACACACAGGCCGCCGCCCCCACCGCCGCCCCTACCGTTGGTGACATAACCGCCAGAAATATAAACAGCGCCTTGAGAGAAAATAACGTGACCGTCGTTGCCCAGGGCACGAGGCGTTGTGATCATGCCTCCGTTGAGGTTAAGCGTACAGTCCTTCGCAACCGAAATGACTCGTTTGACCGAACCGCCTTCGGACGCAGCAACGATTGCGCCGAAACCGCTGACAACATGCTTAGTCGTAGTCTCGGTGGTGCCGGGTTTATCTTCACTAGGCGTGCTCGTGGTTTCATAATAGGTTAGGCTCTGAGGAGTAGTACCGTTGCTGTCACTGGTCCATTCCATCTCTGCAAACTGGCCAGGGTTTTTATCATTAACAGTAGTAGTAGTAGTTTCAACAGGTGACTTTCCAGAATCCTCAATGTAATCCTCAATGGTAAGTGCACCGCTCTCTACCGTAATGAATGTGTCTGTCTCGTTCTTAGGAACGCGGTAATAAAGCTTATGACCCGCAAGGTTAATCTTAGTGTCTTTTTTGATATTGATTGACTTGGTCGACCAAGCGTCACTTGTCAGGCAATAGCTTCCGCCTTCGGTAAACTTGTCGGTAACATCACCCTGTAGCTCGATATTACCGTTGGCGTTCCCGCTAGCAAGCGCGATTGCGTTCTCGTCGTCAGCACCATCATCCGCGGGCTGCGCAGCGCTCTCGGCTTCCGTGTCATCAGACAACGGGGGCATCTCGGCAGCGCCGTCTCCGGTCTCGCCACCCTCAGCGTCGTCACTATTCTGGTTTTCGGTATCCCCGTTGTTGGTGTTGTCTACATCAGTAGACTCACTTGAGGAACCCCCCCCCATCACAGTTTCCTCGGTAGAATCTGTCTGGGCGTCGTTGGCAATGGCCTGCGAAATTGGAGGCATGACGAGCGACAGCACCAGGCTCAACACGGAGGCTCCGCACAAAACGCCTGCCAGTACACGGCGCGTCGCTTTATTACTCTGCTTAGATTTGTCCGAATTCGCTTTCATCGATGTCTCCTCCCCAAGAGACCGCGATCTTGCTCTTTCATTATCAAACGTATCTGCGCAACCTGAAATTGCGCACGCTTAGTAATGAATATTGTAACGATTGTTTGAACATCTGGGCAAATAAACCAATAGTTTTGTAGCGAATTGTCAATTCCCTTGACAATTGCTCAGATTTACCTTCGTTTATTCGCTATCTATTTTTTGTTTCTACTGGTAATTTAGTTGCCCATCATTTTTTAATGGCATTAAATTTATTTGCACAACATTTTGCTCAAGAGTAAACATCCTGTAAACAGTCGAAAATTGACCATGAGCTGTAGGTCATTTACCGGGAGAAATACCCTACCAAACTGATGAGAATATCTTTAACTCATCGGTAGTCAGAAGCGTAATGTTCAGACAACCATATTGGTATTTGCGCGCAGATTGCAGGCATCAACTCGCCCAAATCGCCTGAGGCCACCGCAAAGGCGCCTATCCCCATTGTGGCGGTTCTCCCCCGGCGCTACAGCAGATGTTCCTCGATAAAGATCGCTATTCCGTCTTCGTCGTTGCTCGCGGTTACAAAATCGGCGGCGGAGCGGGTGGCGTCGCTGCCGTTTGCCATGGCCACGCCAACGCCGGCGTCGACCCCCATGCAGGTGTCGTTGTCTGCATCGCCAAACACGCAGATGTCCTGGAGCTCCATATCGTTGAGCTCCGCCACGCGTACAAGGCCACGCGTCTTGGACACGCGCGGATCCATAAACTCGTAGAGCCGTTGCGTGGTTTGCAGAGCCGCCGCCTTAACAGTGTTATCGGCAAACGTCGACGCCCGCTCAATCACCCGCGGCATTACCTCGGGCGCCATGGTAAACATCACCTTGGGCTGCGGCTCGCGCAAAAACTCGGCAAAATCGACCACCTGGTAGGGCACGCCGTCGACGCGCGACAGGTGCTCGACGCACGCGTTGCTCTCGGGCACGTAGAACACGCCGTCTCGGGGGCAGACGGGCGTTGCCGGAAGGTCCGCCATGTGCTTGCAGATGCGCGCGATGGTCTCGCCCGGCAGCGGATAGCTCAGCTCGTTGATGTCGTGTGCGCGGTCGATGACCTCGGCGCCACCGCAGCCCACCATCACGTCTACCAGGCCTTCGATGCCCCAGAGCTCGTACATGGCCTCGGTCGCGTGGGCGTCGCGCCCGGTGCACAGGCCAAAGAGCACGCCGCGCTCGCGCAGGGCGCGGATCGCCGCCACGGTGCGCGGGGACACTGTGTGCTGGCTCGTGAGCAGCGTGCCGTCGATATCGCAGAACACGGCTTTGACGTGGCTGAAGGTGGTGTCCATGGGGGCCTTTCTGGGTTGTGCGGCGGTGTGGGGCGCATTCGTGAACGGCGTACATGGTATACCAAGGCACAGGCGCGGCCCGTCAAAGCAAAAACCACCACAAAGGTGCCTGGCCCCTTTGTGGTGGCCGGACCCGCAGGATGGCCTGGCTCGGGACGCAAACCATCACAACATTCGACGTTATTCGGCAAAATCGCGATTTTCATCGAATGTTGTGATGGTTTTACTGCCTTGCGGCACGATCAAAATGCCGGCAGCCAAACAGCAGCAACGCCACGGGAACCGCCGTCACGACCATACCCGCCCCTACGAGCGTCTGCTGCACACCAAACGTCGCCGCCAGCCAAGGGGCAATCGCCAGCGGGGCCACGCCGGCGAACATGTTGCCAAAGCCCATGACCGAGTTGACGCGACCGAGCTGCTCGAGCGGAGCCGTCGTTTGCACGATAGTGTTGTGGAGCGGGTTGACGACGCCCCAGGCCACGCCCAGGACAATCTGGCCGATAAGGGCCACGCCCACGTACGGTGTCCCCACATAAATCAGACTTCCCACGCCCACGGACATGAGTGCCACGAGCAGCGTTTTGAGGCTGACGAAGCGCGGCGGCAAGCGGAGCGCGACCACGGCGCCCAGCACCGCGCCCACACCGCTGGCCGACGAGAGCCAGCCCATCCATTCGACACCGACGTGCAGGACATCGCGGTAGAAGAACGACTCCAGTGGATCGAAGGCACCGTAGCCAAAGTTCGAGAGGAAGATGATGCAGAACAGCAGGGCGAGGATACTGTTGGTGAAGACTGTCTTGATGCTTGTCGCGAAGGTGACGCGGGAAGATGTGTTGGGGTCGGGGCTTTGGCTGGCCTTATCCGATGTGATGTCGCCGATCGCGGGTTTGCCTTCGTGTGTGGCGGCCTGGCCTGCACTTTGCCTAAAGCCCCAGCCGGCAATGAACGCCAGTACGGTAAAAATCATCATGAGCACGAACACCGCGCGTGACGATGTAGCCGCCGCGACAAAGCCGCCCAGTGTGGGGCCGACGATAATGCTCACGTTGGAGAACATGGTTATGGCGGAGTTGATGTCTTTGAGCTCGACAGGATCGTCAGTGAGGTAGGCCGGATAGGACGTGGCGATGGGTTGGGCGAATCCCATCACAAAGCCCAGAAACACCGCGCCGAGTAGGACGACGCCGGTCGCGCCACCAAAGGCGATGATTGCCGTGCCAGTTGCGAGAGCGCCGATGATGCTCAGCAAGAAATGGCGGCGCGGACCCCAGGCGTCGAGCGCCGCACCGCCCGCAAAGGATCCCAAGATCACGAATACGTTCATAAAGAGGACAGCCAGCGATGTCGCCACAACCGAGGCATCGTCTGCATAGGTGAGCGTTCCGATGACGCCGATAAAGTAGCTGGTCTGAAAACCGGTGTAGATGAGAAAGCGCATCGCCACCAGGCGCTTGGCCTGCACGGATAGCGATGGTTGGGGCTTTGAGAAAAGAGAGACGAGCATAGAGACTCCTTGTTTCACACGAATGCGGACGGCGGGCATTCGCCACCGTCTGTCAAATCAATCTATCCGCATGAAACATTAAGGACACATCAGGCCCCTTCTCTCCGTTTTTCGCCCGTCATGAACTACTTGGTAGATTGTAAGGCATGTCCCAAGAATCTACCAAAGCAAAAACCACCACAAAGGTGCCTGGCCCCTTTGTGGTGGAAATGGCGTTTGCCCAGATAAAACCTGCCATGGCAGCGCAGCGAGCCGGCCCCAAGCCTTAAAGATGGTCTTGGATGAGGTCGCAAATGGCTCGGGCGTCGTTGATGTTGATGGCTCGGGTCGCGAAGCCGGCGTCGAAGGCCTGACGCGCCAAGGCCTCATTGCAGGCAAGGGCAAGCGTGCGACCGTCGACCAGGTCGAGCGAACTCTTGCCGCGCAGACGGTCGACACCGGAGCGCGCGACCACGATGTTGTCGAAGCCCTCGGTCTTGTAGCCCTCGATGATCACCACGTCGACATCGTTGTAACGCGACAGCAGCTCGCGCGCGGGCATCTCATCCTCCTCGCGCGTGTCGGCGTACTCCGCCCAGCGCGTGGCGCAGATGAGCCCCACGTGCTTGGATCCGGCCTGGTGATGGCGCCAGGTGTCCTTAGCGGGCACGTCGATATCAAAGCCGTGATGCCCATGATGCTTGAGCGAACCCACGCGCAGGCCGCGGCGGGTGAGCTCGGCGATAACCTTCTCGACGAGCGTGGTCTTGCCCGAATTTTGGTAGCCGATAAACGCGATCGCGGGGACGGCCGGGGCCGGAACTGCGGGCGCGACGGCGACGGGTGCGCTCGCGGGTGCGTCGTCCGCGGCTCCCACGACCCCAGTAGCAGCGGCCTGGCGCTCTGCGCGGTCCCACACACCCGAGCGGCCACCCTCCTTGTGCAGCAGGCGCACGTCGACGATCTCCATGCCGCGATCGACCGCCTTGCACATGTCGTAGATCGTTAGGCACGCAGCGCTCGCGCCGGTCAGGGCCTCCATCTCGATACCCGTCTTGCCCGTCACGCCCGCCGTGACCAGCACGTGAAAGCCAACCTGCCCGTCTGCGCGCGCCGGCGCCCAGCCCTCGGGCATGTCCTCGGCCGGCGTCCCCGCCGGAGCGATGGGCGCAATGTCGCACTTGCTCTTGGTAATGAGCAACGGATGGCACATGGGGATGATGTCGCTCGTGCGTTTGATGGCCATGATGCCCGCCACGCGCGCGCAGGCAAGCACGTCGCCCTTTTTGGCGCGGTCCTGCAGCACCATGGCTTGCGTCTCGGGATGCATGAGGATGGTGCCCTCGGCGATGGCAATGCGATGCGTCTCGGCCTTGTCGGACACGTCAACCATGCGTACTTCGCCCTTGGCGTCCACGTGCGTCAGCTCGTCGCGACGGGCGTCGCGGGCGGGCTCGGTGGCAGCACTGGCAGTCGGCTGTGCGGCAGTGACAGCATCGCCGGCCGCAGCCGTGACTTTGTGGGCAGACATCGCGGCCCTGCGAGCGGCCTTGGTGGCATCGGCGTACCTGCTCTTGGCCATATGATCATCCTCCGATTTGGGACATAAATCGTTGCGTGCCCTCAATTATCGCGTGTTCCTGCGGTTTGTGGGCCACGGCATTGCGCCAAATCGAAAGTACCTGCATATCATCACCACGGCGCAGCGCCTCACGCACCGAATACTCGGCATCGCTAAACAGGCACGGGCGCACGTTACCATCGGCCGTCAGGCGCAGACGGTTGCAATTCGCACAAAAATGGTTGGACATGGCGCTGATGAAGCCAACCGTTCCCGCCGCGCCCGGAAAGTGCCAATAGCGCGCAGGGCCCGCGCCGGCAGGAGCGTCGTTGATGTCGAGCGGTTCAAGCTCGCCCAGTCCAGCCGCGGCGGCCCCGGCATTGATGCGCGCCCGCAGCTCGTCGCTCGGCACGGTATCGCTCGCATCCCACAGCTCGGGATTGAGCGCGGGCGCATGCGGGTCCACAGCGCAATGCGAGCTCGTGTGCTCGTCGCCAATGGGCATGTATTCGATAAAGCGCAGGTGGATGGGGCGGTCGACGGTCAGTCGTGCGAGGGCCGCCACATCCTGGTTGAGCCGGCGCACTACAACGCAGTTCACCTTAACGGGCTCAAAGCCCCAAGCCAGCGCCGCGTCGATGCCAGCCATGGTCTGCTCGAGTCGACCTAGACGCGTGATCTTTCCAAAGAGCGTAGGGTCGAGCGTGTCGAGCGAGATGTTGACGCGGTTAAGCCCGGCATCTTTGAGCTGCGGCGCCAGCTTGGGCAGCAGGGCGCCGTTGGTGGTGAGCGAGATGTCCTCGATCTGCGGGATCGCGCGGATGTCGCGAATGAGCGGGATGATACGGCGGCTGACCAGCGGCTCGCCGCCCGTCAGGCGCACGCGGCGAATGCCCTCCCCCGCCACCAAGCGCACAAAGCGGGCGATTTCCTCGGCGCTGAGCAGCTCGTCATGCGCGCGGGGCGCCACGCCATCGGCCGGCATGCAATAGATGCAGCGGAAATTGCACTTGTCGGTAACGGCAATGCGCAGGTAGTTGATATCGCGGCCAAAGCCGTCATGTTGCACATGCCCGTCCACGCAGCCCTCCCCTCACACGGCGTTTTATTCTTCGGAAAACATAATACCCCACGAGAGAATCATGCCGACACCCGTACGACAGGACAGGTCGCTTCGAGCAAGACCGGCTTCCCAAGCCCATCCTCAGCATACAAACCATCACAACATTCGATGCTTTTCCCGTTTTTGGCGATAAACGTCGAATGTTGTGATGGCTTGCCTGCCCACGGCACCCCGTAGAAGGACCAAAACGCCCCTAAAGGCCGCCGTCCCAGTGTCGAATCACGAATTCTCGCAGGTCGTTTTGACGTTTCTGGAACGCTTCGCTTCGGTCGCACTTAAGGCCCATAGCGAGCGCGATGGCATTCATCGCCCGGTGCAATTGCAGCTGATGGGCAAACTGAGTCCCGGTGAGGACGATCATCCTAAAGCCCAGTGCGCTCAGCACGGTCATACGCTCCGCATCCGACGCGCTGCGCTGTTTATCAAGATGGTCCGAGCCGTTGTATTCAATCCCCGTACCGCTCGCAGGCGCATATACATCGATCTCGAAATACCCGGCCTTTGCGAGATACTTGAACTCGTTGGGAACATTGACCCGATGGTTGAGCTCGATCTTGGCGTATCCCAGCCCGCCCTGGGAACGTTTTGCTACAACCATGATTGCGGTGGCCGTCTCCATGGGCGACCGCGCGCCATCGTGCACGCGCTTGAGCACGGCGGCCGCGCGTATAGCCCCCTGACGAGATCGGTTCTCATTGCAATAGGCAATCAAGTCGGCAACGGTATACCTCTGCCCCATCTCGATATAATCGCCTGTCGACAGATGATTCAAATAGTATCGGGCACAGATTTCGTAGCCATATTCCAGCTGCTCGGGCTCGCTCATCCACGAACCCGCTTGGACAAAGCACATGGCCTCATCAACCACCAGAAGGCCCTCCGCCACCTCGATAAGATGGCTTGGAGGTACCGGCGCTCCAAACACGTGGCACCTAAATCCAGCTGGCGTCGAGCGCTCAAAATCGAAGTTGACGAGCGTGTCGATATGATCGAGCTCTTCTCGTGGAATACTAAGTGAAACCAGATAGTCGGTAACGATCCCAACTGCCGCTGAAGCCCTCAGCCCCTTGGCATCGAGCCCCAATTTGGGCAGGCTCGCGGTCGGCTCCGCCTCGTTAGCAAGCGAGTCCTCATCGTATAGGCTGCTTGCTCGCGAGAGCGGCTCGGACGGGCGCGCCACGTTGTGGTACAGCCAGGCAGTCTTATGGGACAGGACGATCGGCAGGTCCATGAGCCCTCCAATGGAGTCGGATAACCAACCTTATTCCCCTGCCCACGGGTCCGCACACCTTCGTACGCAAGAAAACGAATCCACCCGATCGAGTGGCAGAAAAACCATCACAACATTCGATACTTTTCCCGATTTTGGCAAAAAACGTCGAATGTTGTGATGGTTTGAGGTGAGGTGAGGGGCATGGAGGGGTCAAAACATCGCGCTCGAACGGGTTAATCCAACTCTTTTAAACCATGCGCCAGCTGCCAGTACTCGCCGTGCTGGGCGAGCAGCTCTTCGTGCGTGCCGCGCTCGATGATGCGGCCGTGTTCGAGGACCATGATGGCGTCGGCATCGCGGACGGTGGACAGGCGGTGCGCGATCATAAAGGTGGTGCGTCCGCGCATGATGCGGTCCATACCGCGCTCGATGAGCTTTTCGGTACGCGTGTCGATGCTCGAAGTGGCCTCGTCCAGAATGAGCACCGGCGGGTCGGCAACGGCCACGCGCGCGATGGCGAGCAGCTGGCGCTGGCCCTGTGACAGGTTGGCACCGTCGGCCGTAACCGGTGTGTCGTACCCTCTAGGCAGGCGGCGGATAAA
>ENA-ORUA01001424-ORUA01001424.1-human-gut-metagenome-genome-assembly--contig:-NODE-1424-length-21692-cov-5.832694_pt1 | contig 21692 bp, 17 predicted proteins | sample MGYA00242076_ERZ509201 | MGnify/ENA primary metagenome ERZ509201 (study PRJEB26280, sample SAMEA2338863) | human gut metagenome | biome: human gut; feature: human-associated habitat; material: faeces...
TTGCATGTTCTGCGAAAGAAGTCAGAAGGATCCGGTCGGATACGTTGCAGGTGATAACCTGATCTTTGGTGCGGAGGGTGATCTTGTAATCGTCCTCAGCGAGCGGTTCGTAACCCGGTTTACCGGTTTGGTGGATGGTGAAGGTGAGTGCTTCGCCATCGTTATGGACTTCCAGCAGAGGTCCCTTGCATATCCAGGTGCGCTGGTTGTGGATCGCGTCGGAGAGTTCCTGGCAGACATCGCCGTCCGGTTCGCCCAGGATATAGGTGGAGTAATGTCCGTGCAGGCTGCTGTTGCCGTGAAGATCCATGCCGCAGGTAGCAGCCAGTTTCTCACCGGAGAGTACCAGGTCTTCCCACAGTTTTACGCCCTTTTCATTGACTTCGTGGAGCGGTTCCGGGTTGTTGAAGATCTCGATGAAGTCACAGCAGGAATAATCCGTGATCGTCATCTCGAAACGGCAGCCCTGTGCGAACGGCCATCCGAAGGAATACGGATGAGCGACACCGACCAATGCCCCTTTTTCGCGGGCAGCCTGGAAGAGAAGTTCCGGTTTGTGTTTGTTGATATTTTCCCACGGCACATACTCGGTCAGGTTCAGGCAGAGGATATGTCCGTAGTACGTGGTATATTCCATGCCCGGGATAAATGCGATCGGCTGTGGATGCTCTTTCAGATAATTTTCAATTTTGTAATGTCCGGAGATGGTGTTGTGATCGGTCAGGGCGAACGCGTCCACGTGATCTGCCACCATAAAGTCCGTCAGTTCTTTGCAGGTAAATACTGCGTCGGATTCGTTGGTATGATTGTGTAATTCCAGTCTCTTATACATAAAAAGTCCCCCTTAACGTGCGCGTACCGTCAGCTGATAATCGGTGTTGTCCAGCAGTACGGAAAATACCAGAATGGTTACTTTTAACACACCCTCGATAGTCGGCTGCGGAATACAGCCTTCCGTGGCTTCTGTTGCGGTAAAATGCATATGCCGGGTTGTCAGCTGTCTGTGGATATTGCCGATGAACGTGTCGTTCAGGGTTGCCATGGTGTGGATCTCGGTTTTCATACCGTGATAGACGGCGTCCTCCCATTCTTCCGGTGTTGGTTCTTCGATCCCGTACTCTTTTTTACAGTAGTCGAGCAGGCGTTGTTTCAGTTCCGGTGTCACATCTTCCGGGCGGAAGTGCTGCGGTCCAAAAGAAAATTCAATATCCAGTTCTTCATAAGTCTGATCCAGGCAGACGGTATAGGAAATCTGACCGATAAAGTCCTTGCATAATTTTCCCCCTACCTGGTAAATGGTTTTCATTTCTTCCATAGGTTTCTCCATTTCCATTTTCTATAGTAGTACCTTCTTTTTCAGAATACGCAGACCGGTTGCGCATGTCAATAGTCTGAAAAAATTCGTAGAAAAATCCAGTTATTTTGAAAGTTATGTGCATTATAGGGAAAAACCAGATTTGCTATAATGGTCGCAAATACGGCAGAAAGTAGATACAACTGATGCCGGACAGATTGACGAAACTGGAAAACATGCGAAAATAAAGGAGAGTCACATGGAAAAGAGAACACTTTACAAAGAAGGAACATACAAAAAAGGAAATCTTCACACCCACACCACCTGGTCAGACGGTATGCATACGCCGGCGGAGACCGCGGAGCACTATCGTAGCAAAGGGTATGATTTTCTGGCACTGACGGATCACTGGGTTTACGGGATCCATCCGGAACTGAATCGGGATGATTTCCTGCTGTTCCCGGGAACAGAGTTGGATATCGAGCTGCCGGGAAGAAAGGATCATCATCTGGTAGGTTTCGGTCTGCCGGAGACAAACCGGATCCCGGAACATTATACCTTTGAGGAAGAACGCAAAAACGGTGTGCTGACAACGGCAGAGCGTATCATCGAATATTTCGGACAGAGAGGAAATGTAACACTGTACGGTCATCCGTACTGGTCAAAGATCGATTCTACGGATATCAAATATCTGCAGGGCATGATCGGTATGGAAATCTACAACCACGGTTCTGAATTTTTCGGAAACAACGGCAATTCCGAGACGTATTTTGATCATTTTCTGTTCGTGAGAAATAAAATATTCTGCTTTGCCACGGATGATGCCCACGATATCTCAGAACACGATCTGGGTGGATTTATCATGGTAAAGACGAAAGAATTTACCCACAGAGGAATCCTTGAGGCGATCAAAGACGGAAGCTTTTATGCATCTTCCGGACCGCTGCTCCATGATTTTTATGTGGAAGACGGAGTTGCACACGTGACCTGTGAGCCGTGCCAGCATATTTATTTCCAGACACCGCACCGGGGAGACTGTCTGTTCAGTGATGATGGAGACTGCCTGACCGAAGGCAGCTTTGCGTTAAACGGGGATGAAGAGTATGTGAGAGTGACGATCAAAAACAGCAGAGGACAGAAGGCATGGACACAGCCGATCTGGTTGTGGCTGTTCTGATTGATGATAGAAAGTAACCAATTGTGAAGGCACTGAACAGTTACGACAGAAAAAAGGACATACAGGAGGAAGAATATGTTAAAATTAGTGACTTTTAATATACGATGTGATTATGACCAGGACGGAGCCAACAGCTTCCGGTTCCGCAAACCTGTGATCTTAAAGAAACTTGCCGAGGAGAAACCGGATGTGATCTGCTTTCAGGAAGTGCTGCCCCATGTGGCAGCATGGCTGAAGGAGAACCTGACGGAATATACCGTGATCGGCTGTGGAAGAAGTGAGACACTTGAGGACGAGCAGATGACGGTCGCTTTCCGTACCGATCGTCTGAATCTGATCAATATGGAAACCTTCTGGCTGTCCCCGACACCGTATGTGCCGGCGAGCAGATACGAAGAACAGTCCATCTGCCCGCGTGTGTGCACGGAAGTGGTGCTGGAAGATCTTCAGGAGAAGAAAGTTTTCCGTCTGTGTGATATCCACCTGGATCATCTCGGCGTGCAAGCGAGAACCCTGGGACTGTCTCAGATCCTAAAGAAGATGGATGATGCCGTTTTATTCGCCAACGCACCGGTGATCCTTGCGGGTGACTTTAACGCAGAGCCGGACGGAGAAGAATTTGCCGTGATGAGAGAACGGACAGATTATGTCAACTATACAGAGGGCATTGGCATTACCTATCACGGATTTGAACCGGAAGATGAACCGGAACGGATCGATTATATTTATATCAAAAAAGTAAAAGAAGGCTATGCAGGACTTACCTGCCGCAATGTAAAAAAATGGGAAGACCGCGACAAAGAAGTATGGCTTTCCGACCATTATCCGATTTGTGCGGAACTTGAGTGGATAAATCTATAAAAAATACTGGACATTTTTCAGAGTGTAGATTTTTCCACTGGTGCCGGAAGAAATGTCCATTGTGAGAAAAACAGCTGCTTCGTATAATAGCCTCATCAAATAAATGAAGGAGGAAATCTATGAAAGCAGCAAGTGTTGAAAAGGCTAAAAAATATAAGCCGAAAAAACAGCCGCTGAAGAAACGACTGGTACGTTACTGGCCGTTGTATGTGATGCTGATTCCATGTATCATCTACTATGCACTGATCTGCTATGTGCCGATGGCGGGTTCTGTTCTTGCATTTAAGGATTATTCCTTTAAGAAAGGAATCTGGGGAAGCCCATGGATCGGTCTGAAATATTTCAAGACCTTCTTTTCCAGCTATGATGCGCCACGACTGATCAAGAATACACTGACAGTCGGTGTGATCAAATGTATCCTGGAATTTCCATTCGCTATCATACTTGCCCTTTTGCTGAATGAACTTCGCAGCATGAAGTTTAAGAAGATCTCGCAGACCATCACCTATCTGCCGCATTTTCTCTCTTCTGTTATTATCGTAACTATGCTGCAGAGAATTCTGGCACCGAGCACCGGTGTTCTGAATCAGACAATCGCAGCACTGGGTGGAGATGGAAGCACATTCTTCCTGATGGAAGCAAAATATTTCTTCAGAATCCTGTTTTCCATGGACCTGTGGAGAAATATCGGATGGGATTCCATCATGTATCTGGCAGCAATCAGTTCCGTAGACCTGGCATTGTACGAGGCAGCAGAGATGGACGGATGCGGAAAACTGGGAAAAATGTGGCATATCACACTGCCGGGTATCCGGGGAACGATTGGTCTTCTGTTTATCATGGGAGTTGGCGGACTGCTTTCTTCCGGTGTAGAACAGATCTGGCTGTTACGTACACCTGGTAACATGTCTCTGGCTGATACCCTTGATGTATACGTTCTGCGTATCGGTATTCAGGGAGGACAGTTTGGATATGCGACGGCGATCGGTCTGATCCAGGGTCTGGTAGGACTGGTGCTTGTAGTAGTCTGCAACCGGATCTGTAAGAAGATCACGGAAGTCGGACTGTGGTAACAAAAGGAATAAAAAAGGAACCTGAGAATTCAACGAAGTGGAGGAAACTACATGAAAAAGAAAATGGTAAAACGCCTGATGGCAGCTTCCATGGCAGGAACACTGGCAGTGACCATGTTTGCAGGATGCGGCGGCTCATCTGATAGCAAAGACAGCAGTGCAAAAACAGAAGATACCAGTGAAGATAACTCTGACAAACCGGATACCTGGATCGCTGACCGGACCATCACCGTACAGGCTTACGTAGATGATATCGGAAATACGCTTCCAAAAGATTTTAACAACACCGAAACCATGAAAAAGATCACAGAACTGACCGGTATCAAACTGGATGTAAAATATACACCTGGTGACAGTGATGCAAAAGTTATGGCTTCGCAGCTGGCTTCCGGAACCATCCCGGATGTTATCGTATCTTACCTGGATAACTCCACAAGACCGGAGTTCCCGCTTCTGTACAAAGCAGCAAAAGACGGAATGTTCGCAGATGTATCTGAATACATGAAAAACAGCGAAGTATATTCCAAATATTATGAAGACGATTATCTGCCGGACGATACAAAGAACAACATTGTATTCCGTGATGACCTGGATGGTGTATATCTGTGGCAGATGAGTATCGATGAAATTGACCGTTCTCTGGAATATAATGCAGATGAAGAATATGTAGGAGGTATGTATATTCAGAAAGCAATTGCAGATGATCTTGGGATTGATACCACAGCAATCAACACACAGGAAGACTTTTATGATCTGCTGGTTAAGATCAAAGAAGGCGGTTATACCGATGACAACGGAAATGCTGTTTATCCCTTGGGACCGAAATACTGGGGCGGATCTGTTGATGCTCTGAAATATATCGCAACCGGTTATGACTGGGGTGTAAGCGATGACTACAACCTGGATGAAAACGGCGATGTAAAGCATATCGCAGAAACCGATCATGTATATGATGAAATCAATTTTGTGAGAAAACTTCTGGATGAAGATCTGATGAACCCGGAATTCTTCACCATGGACTCTACCCGTGCAGAAGAAGTATCCAAAAACCACAACTCAGCAATTATCGCCGACGTGCATAATTACGAAGAGATTATTTACTCCAATGATGACTGGATCCCGTTAGGACCGTTGAACGATATTGCCGATGACAACAAGGAAGTTGTACATGGAAAGAGCGGTCGTGGATGTATGGCAATCTCCGCAGATGCAGAGAATCCGGAAGAAATCTTCCAGTTCTTTGACTGGCTTTCTACAAAAGAAGGACAGATCATCGCACAGTATGGTGCAGAAGGCGTATCCTATACAATGGAAGACGGCTACCCAAGACTGACAGATGAAGTTGCAGAAAAACTGAATGATGGAGATACCGATTATCTGATCAACACCATCGGTGCGGGATTCGGTGGATCCGGAAACTACTTCTTCGAGTTTGTTCTGACAAACAAAAACAACAAAGATAACTTTGGTGAGTCCCGTCCGGGAGCATCTTCCGGTAACTCTACTTTTGCAAGAAGTGTACAGATCGCAGAAGATTACCCGGTAGAAAAGAAACTGGTTCCGGGGCTGGATGCAACAGCTTATATGTCCGCGGACGAACTTGCGGATGTAAAGACACAGATGGATCTGCTTGACTGGGATGAGACATTCGTACAGGCCTGCTTCGCAAAATCGGATGATGAAGTAAAAACAATCATCGAATCTTTCCGCGATCAGCTGAAGGCAGCAGGGATCGATCGTTTTGAGAAATACGTAAAAGATATATACGAAGAGGATCCGGACTCTGTATCTTTCTACGACTAAGACAAAGAGATCCTGCCTGCCCCGGTGGCAGGCAGGGGAATGAAAAGCGGGTAAGTTACACTTACAGAAAGGATTGGGTACGCAATGCACAAAAGAAAGATAAAAGTCAATCCGATGGATCAGGCACTTCAGATTCTGATCTATCTGATCATTATTGCACTCTGTCTGATCATTCTGCTCCCCTGCCTGAACGTAGTGACGCTGGCATTCAACGATGGAGCGGATGCAGCGAGGGGTGGCGTATGGTTCTGGCCGAGACAGTTCACCATGGATAACTTCAAAGAAGTATTCAAAGACGGAAGTATTACCACAGCTTATGTGATCACGATCGCAAGAACTGTAATCGGTACGTTTTTAAGCTTAATGGTAACTACTCTGGCAGGTTATGCACTGAAACAGGAAGATCTGCCGGGAAGAAAGATCATCACCATGCTGATCACATTTACCATGCTGTTCGGTGGTGGTATGATCCCTACCTATATTCAGTACAAAAACTTACACCTGTTAAACTCTTTCTGGGTTTACGTGGTTCCGAGTCTGGTGAGCGTTACCTATCTGTTGATGGTACGAACCTTCTTCGAAGGAATCCCGGACAGCCTGGAAGAGTCAGCCAAACTGGACGGCTGCGGATTCTTTCAGACTTACCTGAAAATCATGCTTCCGTTAAGTAAACCGGTAATCGCCGTAGTTGGACTGTATACCGCAGTAAACCACTGGAACGACTGGTTTGCAGGAGCATTCTATGTCAACGATACGAAACTGTGGCCAGTACAGACCGTCCTGCAGCAGATGTTGACAAAAGCAATGAATTCACAGCAGGAAGTAACTTCTGTTGCACAGGCACTGGCACATAACACCGTGTCCGTAACATCCGATTCTTTGAAGATGGCAGCAGTTGTTGTTACAACCGTTCCGATCCTTTGTGTATACCCGTTCGTACAGAAATATTTCGCACAGGGCGCAATGATCGGTGCAGTAAAAGGTTAAGTAAAATATAAAAGGTTCTTTGCCTCGTTCAGCATTTATATAGAGATGAATCTATGAGCGATGCGGGGAACCTTTTTCTATGAAAATAAAGTTGAAAATTACTGTTTCTGGAAAAATTCAGAAAAGCAGATGGAATAGATAAAAATGCGATAAATATAAAAAGTACACCACATGGTGACAGAGAATCATGATACAATGAGTGTTAGATTCAAGGAACAAAACGGGCTGCGGAAAATTCCGGGCACAAAAGAGAGGGAGAAGGTATGAACGCGAAAAAGTGGGATGTTTATGTATACGGCGATGTCAATATTGATATCGTGATCCCGGGTGTGGAAAAGTTTCCGGAACCGGGGCAGGAAGACGAAGTTTCCGTGATGGAGACCTTTGTCGGCGGCGGTGCCGCATTATTTACCCTGGGTGTCGGCAAACTGGGACTCCACCCGGTGTTTCAGGGGGAAGTAGGAGATGACTGTTATGGCGAACTGATCCGGAACAAATTCCGGGAAAGCCATGTAGACGATTCTCTGCTGACGGTAAGCAAAGAGTTAAAGACGGGGATTTCGTTAAGCTTTACAAATGAAAAAGACCGTTCCTTCTTAACCTACCGGGGAACCAACGAAAAAATCAGTATTTCCAACGTAGATGTGGAAAAAGTGAAAGAAGCCGCACATATCCATGTGACCGGCTATGCGGGATCTATTAATCACAACGAATACCTGGAACTGCTAAAGAAGATCAAGACAGAGACACAGGCAACCGTATCGTTCGATGTTGGCTGGGACTCCACCGGAGAGTGGAAACCGGAGATCCGCGATCTCTTCCCGTACATCGATGTGCTGTTTATGAATGAGACAGAAGCAGAACATTACGGAAGAAAAGAGAGCGCCGAGAAAGCCGCACGCGAATTTGCCAAAACCGCAGGTATGGCAGTCATCAAGATGGGAAAAAAGGGTTCCATCGCAGTGAAAGACGGCAAACTGTATCAGGCAGCGCCGTACACCGTGGAGGCGGTAGACACCACAGGAGCCGGAGACTCCTTTAATGCCGGATTTGTCTACGGATTCCTGAGAGGAAAATCCATGGAAGAATGTCTGAGATGCGGAAACGGATGCGGAGCACTCTCCGTAACCGCACTGGGCGGCAATACCGGATTTCCGACAGAAGAGAAACTGGAAACATTTATCAAAAGTTACGAAGCATAAAAAGAGATACTAAGGAGACAACAAGGAGGAAGAAAACATGAAAATCGCAGTGATCGGAGGAGCAGGAGTACGAACCGTCATCTTTATCAACGGACTGTTAAAGAGATACAAAAAACTTCATATCGACGAAGTGGTACTTTATGATATCCAGGAAGAAAAACAGAAAATCATTGAAAAGTTATGTAAACATGTAGTGGAGAGAAACCATGAGGAACTGAAAGTATGGGCGGTATCCGATCCGGTGGAAGCTATCACAGGTGCAGATTATATTGTAACCACTCTGCGTGTCGGTGGAGATCACTCCCGTGTGGTAGATGAGACCATCGCTCTGGATCTGGGTGTGATCGGACAGGAGACTACCGGTGTCGGTGGATTTTCCATGGCAGTCCGTACGATCCCGGTTCTGATCGAATACTGTGAACTGATCAAAAAATACGCACCGGACGCATGGATCTTCAACTTTACCAATCCGTCCGGTTTGGTAACCCAGGCACTGAGAAGCGCAGGATATGACAAGATCATCGGTATCTGCGATGCACCGAGCAGCACGAAGTTCCGTATGGCACACGATCTGGGTGTGGAAGAAGACAATCTGTATGTGGAATTCTTCGGATTAAACCACCTGTCCTGGATCCGCAGCGTGAAGAAAAAAGGCGAGGAAATCTTACCGGAACTGCTGGCAGACGATGCATTTTTACAGGGCGTACAGGAATTCTCCATGTTTGATCCGGAACTGCTTCGTTCCATCGGATTCTTACCAAACGAATATCTGTATTATTATTATCACAGAGAAAAAGCACTGGAAAACATCCAAAAATCAGGTGCAACCAGAGGAAAGACGATCGAGAACGTCAACATTCACATGATGGATGAACTGAAACATATGGACATCGACGCAGATCCGGAAGGTGCATTACAGATCTTCCTGTATTATATGCAGGTTCGTGAGAACTCCTACATGAGCATCGAGTCCGGACTGGCAAAACGTCCGCTGCTGGAAAAAGGTCAGCTGGAAGTACCGGACGGCATGGGATATGCAGGCGTTATGCTGGACTGCATCGAAGGTATGCAGAGCGAAGAAGGAAAATACCTGGTACTGTCCGTAGAAAATAACGGAAGCATCCCGGGACTGGCAGACGAAGATGTTATCGAGACCACCTGTCTGGTATCCAAAGACGGCATCCAGCCGGTCAAAGTAGAAGAAGTGCCGGAACACTGCTATCTGCTGATCCGTCTGATTAAGATGTACGAAAAACTGACCGTTGAGGCAGTAAAGAATCATTCCAAAGAAACCGCTGTACAGGCATTGATGTTACATCCGTTGGTAAATTCGTATTCTCTGGCAAAACAGCTGGTAGACAAATACGACGAAGTGTACGGTGGAATCTTTCACTGATGTTGATAAAGTTTTCCCCTGTATAACCGGGAAACTGTGTGGATATACAGGGGGAAAAAGTATGTGGGATGTGGATAAGATGAAGATCAGATGGACAAATCAGGCAGAAGAAGCGCAGACAGAAGTTTTTTTCGAGAAAGGAACGGCGACACCGGAAAATTTCCGGAGACTTGGGAAAAAACGGGGCGGTGACTGCCGGATCACAGTAAAAAGAGAAGGATTTTCCGAGGAGGAATGGGTACAGATGCTGTGCAATGGGGTGTGCAGTCTGTACGACGGTGCATATCAGTTTTCCCGCAGTGGGGTGAAGATGCTGGGAAAACAGAACGTATACGAAAACAGGGATGTACTGTGTGATTACGGGGACACCTGTTATACGTTTGTATTGGAAGGCACAGCGCAGGAGATAGAAGCGCTGGAGCGTGGGGAATTATTGGGACGTTGTAAAGGATATGCCCGGACGCTTGGAAATCTGCCGAATAACTATCTGCATACCGAAGATTTGGCATCTTATGCACAGACGCTGGCACAGGAGCTGGGAATCAGCTGTGAGATCTATGGCGATCAGAAGCTGGAAGAGCTTGGATGCGGCGCTCTTTTAGCAGTCAATCAGGGAAGCCGGAGAGAGGCTGCCATGGTGGTACTTCGCTATGAAGGGGCACCGGGGACCGACTGGACGGCGCTGGTTGGCAAAGGACTGATGTTTGATGCCGGGGGGTATCATCTGAAGTCTATCGATGGCATGAACGGAATGAAATACGATATGTGCGGGGCAGCGGAAATGCTGGAGATGCTGGAGTATCTTGTCACACAGAAGGTCGAAAAAAATGTAATGGCAGTGCTGATGCTCGCAGAAAATGTGATCAGCCCGGATGCGGTAAAAATGGGCGATGTGATCACAACCCTGGCAGGAAAGACCGTGGAAGTCTATAACACCGATGCGGAGGGACGGCTGGTTTTATGTGATGGTATCACGTTTGCGCAGCGTATGGGGGCGCGCACCGTGATCGACCTTGCCACCCTGACGTATTCGGCACAGAGTGCCCTGGGAGATCAGGTGGTGGCGCTGTTTGGCAATGACCGGGAAGCGCTTCGCAGCTGGGAAGAAACAGCGGAGCAGACCGGAGAATATTACTGGCAGCGCTGCCGATGGGACCGATCTATCATAAGATGATCGAGTGGTCGATCTGCGCGGACTTTGCCAATTATGCGCCGGGCAGGGGTGCAGGTGCCAGTGTGGCAGCGTGTTTCCTGGAAAACTTTGTGGAAGAGGGAACCCAGTGGATCCACCTCGATATGGTGGGACCGTCGGTGGTGCGAAAAGAGACCGATGAGATGGCAGAGGGAGCCAGCGGCGCATGTATGAGTACCCTGGCGGCTTATTTGACAAGATAACAATACACGGACGGAGAAATTACGAAAACAGAGAGAAGGGAAGTAGCATTTCACAGGCGGGGGATGTTACGGATGGAAGAAACAATGAATTTTACATTTGATGGAAATATCTCCAGAGAAGTTCTGGAAAATTACCTGTCCCGGAGCGTGACGGCAGCAGGTTTATATGAGAGCAAAACACTGGAAGATGATCTGCGTGCGATCCGGGAGATGGGTGTGAAATTTCTTGGAAGAGCATCAGGTATCTGGTATATGACGATGGATGACGAAGAGCATTTTCGACTGTCAAAGGAATTGGCAGACAAAGTGCATGCACAGGATCCGGAAGTCATCCTGCAGTCCTGCGTTTTCGAGTGGATCACACGGCGGATGGAGACCGTAGAGATCCCGGACTATGTGTTTGAGGCATTCGGTATGGAACCGGAACATCGGTGTTTCCGTCTGGACGATGCGTTGTTTACGGATGAGTCCAGCGGATATACCAGCAGAAGAGACGATCCGGCAAAAGACGGCGGTATCCCGGATCTGTCCCGGCAGGAGGCAAGACTGTGGTTTTACTACCGGGCAACCCGCTACATTGACTGCGGCTATGAGGCACTGCATATGGGACAGGTACATCTGTATACCGCAAATGACAAGGGAATGGCAAAGACCGCAGAGCTGTTCGGCATGATCCGCGCGTACGCAAGGATTCACGGAAGACGCCATAAGATTCTGCTGGACGCACATACGCATGGGGTAAATATCCGTGGAAAACTGCTGTTTGACTACCATGCGATGCCATTTACCCGTATGCCGCTTCTGGAAGTGCCGGGAGAAGAACTGGTACTGGTGCGTGAGGGTTACAGCGAAGGCGGAGAAAATCCAAACGGATGGTCCGCAAAAACCATGCCGTATCTGATGGAATACGACAACTGGGGCGGACTGGTCGTTGATGACCGGGAAAAGATTCCGAGAGAGGAACTGGCCTGGAGAGACTGGTGGGGCTACGATCAGATCGCCTGGTTTGCCAACCAGCCGGAGGCAAGCCGGAATCATTTCCTGGAGTATACCTACAAATGGACAGAGATCAACAATCCAAATGCATACTTTGAACTGCCGTTTCGCCGGATGATCCACAACGCGGAAGTGTTCATGAAACGCGGAGATAACGGGGAGATGGATGCGCAGGATTTTTATCAGATCAACACGAAAAGCGCAGCCTGCCCGATGGGATTTGACCAGGAAGAGACTGCAAAACGCCTGTGGGCGACCGGACATAGCCTGCGTGAACAGGCAGCCAATCCGGAGATGCTGATCCGTTATGGTGCGGAAAATGTCTACGACGAAGAAACCGGCATGAAACTCCCGGAAAAGATCGTTGTCTATGGAAGTTTCCAGTCACACGTCGGAGCTGTAAAAAACGATTCCAACAGCGAACTGACCAGAATGTACTATATCGGGGACAACACCTATACGCTTTCTGTTGTCATCCCGTTTGCGGGAACCTACGATTATTCCGTGGCAACCTACGGAACGTTATCCGCAACCTACCAGTCCGACGGATACCCGAGAAGCGGTTCCTCGAACAAGGCGCATTTTACCACACAGAAGGACAATATGGTGGTACGGTTCCGGTATCAGTTTATAACCAATAAAGTGACAGTCGAGATGTTTGAATAAAGAAAAGACCCGGGTGAGGGATGTCGATGAAAAAGCGACGCCCCTCACCCGTTTTGTCTTGGCGCTAATGGGATTTTGGTCGAAAGTTGGAAAGTACTTTCTGGTCAATTGCAAAATACAAATATGCAAAACCGACAAATATAGACATAATGCTACAAAAATACACAAAAAAGAAAGAAAAATTTGTGTAAAATTAATAAAAACTATTGAAAAATGTAAGATCATTGTGTATTATGAAACTACAAACAAAAGAGGAGACAGGAAGAAGGAACTAATAATAACGAAGGAGGTGGTATCGTGGATAGGAGGGACCATGATCGATGCCAAGAACTTTACGTGAAATATAGAGAGTTTATGTATTGGTACGTGAAAAAACATTTTCCGGATTTGCCAGAAGAAGACATTCGTGATATTCTACAAGAGGTGTGGACATCATTATTGAATGCGATCGACAAGTTATATGATAAGGGCGATGAAGGTCAGTTTGCCTGGTTGATCAAGGTGACTCAAACCAAGGTAATCGATTACTACCGCTCCCAGAGGAAAACAGAAGAACTGGGAGAAAAGATTGGCCTTGCTTTACAGGAACAGAAAGAGGGATGTTCCGTGCAGGACACAGTAATCGCGAGAATGATTGCAATGGAACTGGTAGAAGGACTGACAGAGAAAGAGCGGAGAGTCCTTTCCATCGAATATTTCTCGGATACGAACGATGAAGTCTCGAATGCCTTCAAATGCAGACGAAGCCGTCTGAGAAGAAAAATCGAGGAAAGTTTTGGAGTATTCAGAAAGAAACGATAGGAATCTATCAGTATCATGTATTCGGATGATGTTATTCACTTCACCGTGAAATGGCTTCCGCAAGGAAGCTGAGAAAGGATATTCGATGAAGAAAAAAGATAAAATATATGACAGTCCGGAATACAAGCAGATCAGAGAACATCTTCCTGAAATTTTAAAAGAAATGGAACGTGACAAGGGTCTGAAACAATATCAGATGCCGGAAGGCTGGAACGAAGACTTTGAACGCATCTACCAGGCAGAACACCGTAAAGAACGCATCCGAAACAAGATCCTTACAGGAATCTGTGCAGCAGTACTCCTTGTAATCGGAGCCGTATATGTGGGAGAACGCCTGGAACTGACATCGGTGGCACAGGCGGATGATATCGGGAAGACGACGGAAAATGGGTTTGAGGAAGGAAAGTATCAGTATGCAGTAAATGGTAATGCGGAAGAAAATGAAGATGGTTTGATTATTGATGGTTCAGATGAAACTACATTTGAAGAAAGTAATTTGAAAACCTTATATGAAAAACTAAAAGTAGAAACAAAAGCTCCTATGATTTGGTTAACGGAGATAGCTGATGACAGTAAAGTTACTTACGCGACATATAATAAAAGATATAGAGCAATCAGTTATAGAGTGCTTGAGGATGATACATATATCTATGTGAGTCAGAAAAAACAGATAGAAGAAACATCCGATGGAGTAGTGAATAAAACGGAGTTTATTCAAGAAGTGGAAGTGTCGGACTTGAATATGAAAACTAATATTTACGAAAGCACACAGGACAACAGTTTGTATTGTAATTTAAGTTATGATAATAATACTATTTCCATTGTATCAAATATGAACCTAGAAAGCTATATCCAATTGATAGAGGGGCTGGAATATCATTAAAGGAGAGAAGCGTATGAAAAAATATATTGCTTTAGTGTTGAGTTGCGTATTGCTAGTGTTGCAATGTAGTTTTGTATTTGCGGAAGATACAGAACAGTATGAGATGGTCGAGATGGAAAATGATGACATATTTACGACCACATCACAGGGAGAAGTAGCACCATGTCTGATGTATATTGCAAATATTTATACATCTGTGTTAAAAATTAGTTCCAATCAGGTGGGCATTCGGGCAGAAACTGTATGTAGCGAAAACGTTAAAACTATCACGGTAACGTATGTTTTACAGAAATGGAACGGAAGCAAGTGGGTGGATGTAGCATCCAAAACGGCATCCGCATACAATACTGCACAGGCGGTAAAAAGTTATACGATTACAGGCGTATCATCAGGACGATACAGAACCAAAGCTTCAGCATTAGTAACTGGTTATAACGGATATTCAGAAACATTAACTGGTTATAGTGGAAGTATCACATTATAAAATTTGATAAAATCTCCTTCCCCCAGGCACCACTTCTAAAAGTGGAACGCCCCCGGGCAGGTGGTTTTATACCCCTTACTCCCCAGATCAATTGTCTTCCATAAAAATCTTAGAGTAAGGGTTTCAGCCATCACAGAGGAACAAGAGGCAACCGCATCCGCCGAAGTTCCGCTGGGATGGCTGTTTTTGTATAGATGCATAACAGTCGCCAGGATCCTGCATAAGTGTGGGTCCTGGCGACTGTTTGCGTAAATTACTCGTTTTCAGGAGAAGTCTCAGATTCTATCCGGTACTGATCGAAGATACCGCGTACAGCCTGATGAAGCTGTGGTTTCAGTTCTTCGAGCCCTACCGGCTGCTGATAAAGAATTGCGTTATAACTGGTTCCGCTGACCAGTTCCAGAATCATATACATCATCAGCTCCGGTGAAGAATAGCTGTGATTGGCGTTTTGCAGCATTTTATTATAAAGGGTATGGATGGACGGAGTATCTTCACTGGGGCTGAAAAACAGAGAATTCTTAAAAAATCCCCAGCTCAGATGTTTGGACAGCAACCGCACCAGGTTCAGGTTGGATGCCAGCTGATCCAGAATATCATCCATAATAAAGATTACCTGATCTTCAAAATCCCGGATCTCTGTATGTTTTTGCAGTTTGAGATAGGAATTCTGAAAGACCTGACTGGCTTTGTGAGCGATCAGGTGATTGCGGATATCGTATTTGTCTTTGAAATACAGATAAAAAGTTCCTTTTGCCACACCGGCGTTTTTTACGATATCAGAAATCGAAGTCTTATTGAATCCATTGTCTATAAAGAGAGAAAAAGCGGAATCCAGCAGGGATTCCCTTTTTTGTTGCTTGTTATGATCGACTTTTCCCATAACGGGATCAGCCCCCTTTCTGCGTGTGCTTTGCATAAGCGAGGCGTGTTCCGAAAGCATGTGTAACATGTTCAGGATTATGCCCGCTGAAATATAAAATCCTTATGTTTCCCATATTATAAGTAAATGTCTACAAAAAAGTCAAATGAAAATTGGTCATTTTTTTATTTTCGGAAAGTTGCATAAAATATAAAATGACTCTTGGTCAACTTTTTGTTGGATAAATATTGACTATCGGTCATTTATAGGGTATAACAATAAATGACCAAAGGTCAGTAAGAAAAAGACCAACGGAAAATTATAAGAGAAGGTAAGGGAGGAACATGATATGGAGAAGCTGGGAAGGAAGATTGTCAAGTTTCGGATTCCGATATTTATCATCGGATTGCTGTTGCTGATTCCATCCGTCTTTGGATATATCAACACAAGAGTCAATTACGACGTACTTTATTATCTGCCGGATTCCATTGAGACGATGCAGGGTCAGGATATCCTGGTAGATGAATTTGGAACAGGAGCCTATTCGATGTTTATCTGTGAGGGCATGGAAAACAAAGATGTGGCGAAGTTAAAAGAACAGATTGAAGATGTGGAACATGTCAGCAAGGTTGTCTGGTATGACAGTTTCGCAGACATCAGTATCCCGATGGAGATGCTGCCGGAGGATATCCGGGACGCCTTTAATGCGGACGATTCCACGATGATGTTTATCATCTTTGATACGACAACATCCGCCGATGAGACGATGGATGCGATCGAGGACATCCGTGCACTGGCAGGAAAACAGTGTTTCTTAAGCGGTATGTCAGCTATCGTTACCGACACCAAGAACCTGGCAGAGTCCGAGGTTGCGATCTATGTACTGATCGCGGTTGTCCTCTCCTGTATCGTTCTGGCACTGACGATGGAATCTTATCTGATCCCGGTATTTTTCCTGTTGAGTATCGGTATGGCGATCATCTATAACATGGGAAGTAATATTTTCATGGGACAGATTTCCTACATCACGAAAGCGCTGAGTGCAGTCCTTCAGCTGGGTGTTACGATGGACTACTCGATCTTCCTGTGGCACAGCTATCAGGAACAGAGAGAAAAAGGCGAAGAGGATCATAAAGAGGCGATGGCAAAGGCAATCGCAGCTACGATCAAATCCGTAGTCGGAAGCTCGATCACAACGATCGCCGGATTTATCGCGCTGTGCTTTATGAGTTTTACCCTGGGCCTTGACCTTGGTATCGTCATGACCAAAGGTGTTGTCTTCGGCGTGATCTGCTGTGTTACCGTACTTCCGTCGATGATCATGATCTTCGACAATGCACTGGAGAAAACGAAACACCGTCAGCTGATCCCGGATTTTCCGAAGATTTCTGATTTTGTGGTAAAACACCATGTGATTTTTGCAGTCTTGTTTGTGGTATTATTTATTCCATTTGCTTATTTCCAGGCACATGCAAGCGTGTACTACAACCTGGATGCCAGCCTTCCGGATAATCTGCCGAGTGTGCAGGCAAATACCAAACTGTCCGAAGAATATGATATGGGTGCAGCACATATGATCCTGCTGGATAAGGATCTGGATGCCAAACAGAAATACAACATGATCGCCGATATCGAAAAAGTAGACGGCGTGAAACAGGTACTCGGTCTGGAGAGCATCATCGGACCGGCATTTCCGGAGAGTATGATCCCGGATGATGTGAAAGAAATCCTGGAGAGTGATAACTACGAACTGATGCTGATCATGAACGAATACGCGGTAGCATCCGATGAGGTCAACAGTCAGCTGAGTGAGATCAACACGATCCTGAAACAGTACGATCCGACCGGTATGCTGGTAGGGGAAGCACCGTGTACGAAGGATCTGATCGAGATCACCGACCACGACTTTGCAGTTGTCAGCGCAGTATCGATCCTGGCAGTATTCTTTATTATTTTCTTTGTATTTAAATCGATCTCCCTTCCGGTGATCCTGGTTATGGTCATCGAGGGTGCAATCTTTATCAACATGGGTATCCCGTTCCTAACGGGAACCAAACTTCCGTTCATCGCTTCCATCGTTATCGGAACGATCCAGCTGGGCGCGACCGTCGATTACGCGATTCTGATCACCAGCCGTTACGAGAAGGAACGTGGAGGAGGAAAGAGCAAGAAAGAAGCAATCCAGATCGCGCACAAGACCAGCATCCGACCGGTCATGGTATCGGCGTTCAGTTTCTTCGCCGCAACTTTCGGTGTTGGTATGTATTCCCAGATCGATATGATCAGTTCTCTGTGTCTGCTGATGGCAAGGGGCGCGCTGATCAGTATGTGTGCAGTATTATTATTCCTGCCAGCAATGTTCTGGCTGTTTGATGGAATTATTTGTAAAACGAGTCTGAATTTCAGACGGAAACATTAGGAGGAGATCGTTATGAAGAGAAAATATGTACAGGCAATGATGACAGGTATGGCAGCGATGCTGGCAGTAACCGTTCCGGTGACGACTGTTGCCGCAGCGACTCCGGAGAAAGAGCAGACCGTCTATGTCAATGCCGATCAGAATGGAAATGTAGAGAAAGTGATTGTAAGCAACTGGCTGAAAAATGCAGACAAAGAAAGCACGGTGGAAGATAACAGCGAACTGAACAATATCACCAACGTAAAGGGTGAGGAAAGCTATACCCAGGGAAGCGACGGCAAACTGGTGTGGGCAGCAGATGGAAATGACATTTACTATCAGGGAGAAACCAGCAAGGAACTGCCGGTATCCGTAAAAATGACCTACCTCCTGGACGGAAAGGAAATCAGTGCCGCAGATCTGGCAGGAAAGAGCGGAAAAGTAAAGATCCGTATCGATTACACGAACAATTCTTCCCAGACCGCGAAGATCAACGGCAAGAAAGAGACTATTTACACGCCGTTTATGATGGCAACCGGCATGATTCTTCCGACGGATACCTTTACGAATGTAGAAGTAACCAACGGTAAAGTGATCTCCGATGGAAATAATAACATCGTCCTGGGTATCGGCTTCCCGGGACTGTATGACAGCCTGAAACTGGGTGACCTGGATTCCTTCAAGGACAAAGAAAGTCCGGATTATGTAGAGATCACCGCAGATGTGGAAGATTTCTCCCTGGCACTGACCGCTACGGTAGCAACCACCGGTACCTTAAAGGAACTGGGACTGAGCGATATCGATGATCTGGATGATTTGCAGGACAGCCTCGATAAACTGACCGAATCCTCCACCGCACTGGTAGAAGGAAGCCGCGCACTGCAGGAAGGCATCCAGGAACTGGACAGCTCCGCAGATACCTTTGTGGACGGTCTGAACAGCGCAGATGACGGTGCAGGACAGTTAAAAGACGGTATCGATACGATGAACAACAGCAAAGGCAGCCTGATCTCCGGTATCGATCAGCTGGTAGCCGGCATGGAAAGCCTGGGAAGCGGCGCAGGAAGTTTACAGAGTGGTGTAAAATCCTACACTGACGGAACCGAGCAGCTGAACGCCGGTATCGCACAGGTCAACAGCGGTGCGAAACAGTTAAATGCAGGAATCAGCCAGTTAAATGAGAAGAAAGCAACGCTTACCGCAGGTGTTGCACAGCTTTCCGAGGGCGGAAAACAGTTGGAGAGCGGAGCAGCCAGTCTGCAGTCCGGTCTGGTGGCTTACACCGGCGGAGCAGAGCAGCTGGGTGCAGGAATCCATACATTATATGATACGATGGAAGACAAACTCGGCAATGTCGGAGAACTTCCGGGTGCGGTAAGCGGACTCATGGACGGATGCAAGAAACTGAGCGCAGGAGCAGCAGCGCTGCAGGCAGGAGCAGATCAGGCAGCAGCCAGTGCTTCGAAACTGAACGATGCCGTAACAGCACTCAGCGGAGCAGTGACCGGAACCAAAGCAGCCGTATCGGCAGCACAGAGTGCCGTGTCAGCACCACAGGTTGTAACAGATGTGACAAAAGCAAGTGAGGCAGCCAGCGCAGAGGCAACGACAAAAGCAAAAGAGGCAGTGGCAGCAGAAAATACAAAAGTAAATGAAGCAGCCAGCACACAGGCAACAGAAAAGCAGAGAGCCAATGTAGAAGCTGCTCTGAAAGCTGCAGGTGTGGATGAAGCCACAAGACAGGCAGTGTTAAATAATCTGGCAGGTATTCAGGTCAATGTGGGCGTACAGACCAGTCCGGAAGTCAGCGTCCAGGTGGATGCATCCAAGGTAAGCACTTCCATCAGCCAGGAGACAAAGACCACACTTGCAGGTGTTCAGGAGAACCTGAAGAAAGTAGAATCCGGTCTTGCCGGTGTCAGTATGACAGAAACCGAAAAACAGATGCAGTCATTGAAAAACGGAGCAGACACCGTGGCAGCAGGAACCGCAAATCTTGCCAAGAGTGCGGCAGCACTTGGCGATGCCGTAGAACCGCTGACGACATTCTCAACGATGGCACAGACCATGCTGGGAGCTGTAAATCAGCTGAAGGAAGCCAGTGATACACTGACTGCCAATGATACCACGCTGAATACCGGAGCAGCAGCTCTGGCAGAGGGAACGAAATCTCTGAACAGCGGACTGACCACCCTGGCATCCGGTGCATCTGCCCTCAGTGACGGTGTCACACAGCTGGCACAGGGATCCGCATCCCTGACACAGGGAACCGAAACCCTGAAAAAAGGATCGGACACCCTGATCGCAAACAACAGCACCCTGAAAGACGGAACAGCAAAACTGGTAGCAGGAAGCAGCGCCCTGATCGTCGGCGGCAAAGCTTTACAGTCCGGTGGAAATACGTTAAGCGCAGGTATCCAGAAACTTGCAGACGGCGCCGCACAGCTGAAATCCGGAACCAGTCAGCTGGCAGACGGCGGCAAAAAATTAAAAGAAGGAACCACGAAACTTGCAGACGGCTCCACAGAACTTGCAGACGGTATGGAGGAATTTGACGAGGAAGGTATCCAGAAGATCTCAGATCTGGCAGGAGATAACCTGACTGCCCTGATGGATCGTCTGGACGCGGTGACAGAAGCCGACAAAGACTACACCGCATTCGACGGCTGGAAGAAAGATGCAGACGGCAGCGTAAAATTCATTATCGAGACAGCTGCAATCAAGTAATTGCTTTCGAAAAAAGCAGGGGAAACTGTTTACAAAAGATAAAGTCAGGACCGGAAGAGATTCCGGTCCTGATATTATCATATCGGAACTTCGATTTGCGGGATAAATCAAAGAAAACTGGAAATCCTAGTTTTTAGCTAGTCTTTTCAAAAATTTCAAAGAATTTTTATTGATTTTGTGTCGCAAATATGTATAATTAGGGATAAAGAGAGTTGCTATGGGCGACTGTCTTTGAGGGATACCAGAAACCTGCATTTGCAGGAGGTTATCATATTATGAAAGAAAGAGGTTAATGTAAAATGGCAGAAATTAATTTAAGTAAGTATGGCATTACCGGAACTACAGAGGTTGTTTACAATCCTTCTTATGAAATGTTATTTGAAGAAGAAACAAAATCTACACTGGAAGGTTTTGAAAAAGGACAGGAAAGTGAACTGGGAGCAGTTAACGTTATGACTGGTGTTTACACCGGACGTTCTCCTAAAGATAAGTTCATCGTAATGGACGAAAACTCCAAAGATACTGTTTGGTGGACTTCTGACGAATATAAGAACGATAACCACCCGGCAACACAGGAAGCATGGAGCGCAGTAAAAGAGCTGGCTCTGAAAGAACTGTCCAACAAGAAACTGTTCGTTGTAGATGCATTCTGTGGTGCAAACAAAGACACCCGTATGGCTATCCGTT
>ENA-ORUA01001449-ORUA01001449.1-human-gut-metagenome-genome-assembly--contig:-NODE-1449-length-21549-cov-2.665721_pt1 | contig 21549 bp, 18 predicted proteins | sample MGYA00242076_ERZ509201 | MGnify/ENA primary metagenome ERZ509201 (study PRJEB26280, sample SAMEA2338863) | human gut metagenome | biome: human gut; feature: human-associated habitat; material: faeces...
GGTGGCGAGAAAAGAAGCTGCCATGCAGGATATGCAGGTTGAAGGGCTTACAGAAAAAGAGTATGGGATGATAAGACTGGATAATGTAGGGGAGGTTTTGTTCAAGGCGTTATTATTAGATTGTGTTGTTAAGCAAAATAATTATATATATTCGCAAATGATTACAATTTATCGTACAAAGTAGTATAATTCATTTATCTATAATGAATATTGGGAGGTAGTTATGAAAAGACAGGTATTCTTTAGTTTTCATTTTGGAAATGATATTTGGCGAGTAGGGCAAATACGAAATATAGGAGTTGTAGAAGGTCAAGAGTTATTTTCTGACAATGGATGGGAAAAGGTACGTTTAAAGAAGGATTCAGATATAAAGGATTGGATTGATAGAGAATTGAATATGCGTTCTTGTGTGGTTGTATTAATTGGAGCAGAAACTGCATCAAGGAAATGGGTTCAATACGAAATAGAAGAAGCATGGAAAAGAGGAAAAGGTATTGTAGGAATCTATATAAATAAAATAAAAAATAGCCAGGGTGAGCAGTCGCAAAAAGGAGATAATCCTTTAAAACAGTTCTGTATTGATAAGACTGTTAACTATATTGTGCAACATTCTGAACCAGCAGATGAGAATGAGATTAATCTAGGAAATGTATGTACTACATTTGAGTCTATATATCAGGATAGTGATAATGTATATGCTGATATTAAAGAAAATATTGTTGACCTGATTGAAGAGGCAATAAAAATTAGAAATAAATACCCTAGATAAAATAAAAAGGAGCGAGAAAATGAAAGCAATTTTTGAGCAAGGTGAGTTTAGTAACTATCGTTTATCAAGATTAGATGAGGCAATGCAACCGATAACAGAATCATATGAATACGCAACGAAAAAGACAACTATTTTTTTATCGCATAAGCACGATGAATTAGATGATTTAAAGGATATTATCGGTTTTTTAGAACGTAACTACAATACGAAGGTTTATATTGATAGTAGAGATCCTTCAATGCCTAGAGTAACATCTGGAGAGACTGCTACACGAATAAAGGAAAGAATTACAAAATGTAATAAACTCAAACTTCGCACTTGAATAAGTGACTATGCACCTTGAAAATTCAATAATAACTGGCAAAAAATAGCATGAAACCATCAGGTTTTGGTATAATTGAGTTGTTCGGAAACAATTATACTTCTGGAGGCTCATACTATGAATAAAAGTATAACACAAGCGACTCAAAATGATAAGTAGATTTCAAATTCTATCAAAAAATTTTTTACGAGATTCCATGTTTCCTCAGCTTTGAAAGCCTCAAATGGTTTTCTTATAATTCCTGTTGAAGGTGATAGAATAGGTTTTGTGGATACTGAGGAAAAAGTAAAAGAGCTGTTTTATCATAAGACCTCACAAGATGATTTAAAGCATATGCCATACACAGCGGTGCTCATGTAGAAGTTCTTTTCAAAGCTGAATAAAAATACTTTATATGACTGAAATCACAATAAAAGTGGTTTTGGTCTTTTTTGTTGTCAATTCAATGTGAATTGATTTGTATGCTGTTGGTAAAGAAATAAATAATTATTCTTCGCCACATTCAGTTGCGTGACCGTCAGGCACATATATTGTATAATCACTGTTGAAAGGCGGAACAGGAATGCTTGATTTAGTAAAAATCGGAAAGAAAATCCTTTTATGCCGGTGTGCCATGGGCATGACGCAGGATATGCTCGCGCAGAGACTCTATGTGTCGAGGCAGGCAGTGTCAAGCTGGGAGATGGGAACAAGAGCGCCGTCGCTCGACAGTCTGGTGGAGCTGTCGGGACTTCTTCAGATAGGTGTTGATGAACTGCTGTGCATAAATGACAACTACAACGAGGATATCGACACGGATAATATTTTTGCCGACAGGAGCAGGGAATATGTGCTCAAGCTTATGACAACAGGACAGTTTCCCATAGCTGTCGACCGGGTGTTTTATCAGTTGTCGCCCGATGAGAGAATGAGGGTTCTGCAGAGCATGAAGAACAGGCATTGTAAGATTGACCACGATTTGTTTGTCAAGCTGACTGTTGCGGAACAGCAGTTGGTTAGAAGAGGAGGATTCGATTATGAAGATTAATTTAAAAAAGATGCTTCCGTATTTTGAAGATGAGGAGCTTATGGAGATATATGAAAAAATTGCAGAGAGTCCGGACGGAGAGTTTGAGGGGGTTACGGTACATGATATACTCACGCTTATTGATGATGTGGACGAGCTGTTTTTCAGGGCTGTTGAAACAGGAAAGGATATATCGGAATATCTGCCGTATGTGTCGGACGAGGGCTTTCACAAGCTGATTGAGGGCTGCGTGAATGATAAATATGACGTAAATCTTGATGACGTATATCCATTTCTTCCGGAGGAGGAGCTGAAGCTGCTCTTGAAGAAACTGTTAAACAAATAAATTTATAAAACAATTAACTTTATAAAACAATTAACTTTATAACACAATTTACTTTATAACACAAATTAGTTTGCATAAATTTTGGGATTGGTATAAAATAGTGGTACAAAACAAAATACAGCCATAAGGAGGAACCTCATTATGATAAAATTCAGGGACGGCTTTTATGCCGACGTGCGTACCGAAGATCGCAGCCATACCACGATTTCGTACAAAGCGGGCATTCTTGAGGAAATGAGAACGCGTGTGGAGTGCAGGGCATTTTTGAGGGTGTATGACGGCAGGATGTGGTATTATGCATCGGTGACGGATTTGTAGAATTTACAGAAAACGCTGGACGGTCTTTATGATGCCGCCACGCCGAATGCTCAGATTTTGGATGATCAGGTTGTACGCCTTTTTGAGCGCAACAAGGATACGCTGATGTGTTTTGCGGACTGCTCCGTGAGGGATATTCCGGCGAAGGAAAAACAGAATCTTTTGTTGTCGTATCTGCCATTGCTGTCCGAGGATAGCTGTGTCTCAATGCCGCAAGGCACATACCTTGACCGCAACAGTCTGTTCCATTTTCAGTCAAGCCTTGGTGCGGATATCACATATGATTATCAGACCTGCGGATTATCCTTTTACTGCGATATGACAGAAGGAGAAAAGAAATTTTCCGGGCACTGGCAGAAGGGCTGTACACATTTTGACGAATTGAAGGGATTGGACGATGAAATTCGTAGCGCAATGACAGAGCAGACAGCGTTCATGCGTAATTCCGTTCCTGTGGTTTCGGGCAGGTATCCTGTGGTTCTTTCTCCGGAGGCGGCAGGCGTGTTTGCACATGAGTCCTTCGGACATAAGTCTGAATCGGATTTCATGCTCTCCGATGAAACCATGCGCGATGAATGGCAGCTAGGGAAAAAAGTGGGTTCGCCTATTTTGTCCATTGCCGAGAGCGGATTGGTTCCGGGATGTGGTTATGTACCGTATGATGATGAGGGCACACGCGCCCGCAAGAATTATCTGATTAAGGACGGAGTATTGGCTGGAAGGCTGCACAGCGCCCAGACCGCAGCAGCACTTGACGAAGCTCTGACAGGCAATGCCCGCGCAATCGACTGTACCTTTGAGCCAATCGTGCGTATGACTACTACATATATTGAGGGCGGAGACCTGGATTTTGACCAGCTTATTGCGCCTATAAAGAAGGGATATTTTATAAAGACAATCAGCCACGGAAGCGGCATGAGCACCTTTACGATAGCACCGAGTCTTGCTTATGAGATAGTTGACGGCAGGCTTGGGCAGCCTGTACAGATAAGTGTGCTGACGGGGTCTGTTTTTGAAACACTTGGTCTGATTGACGGACTGACACGCGATGTGAAGCTGCTGTCATTTGTGACCGGCGGCTGTGGAAAGATGGAGCAGATGAATCTGCCTGTTGGCTTTGGCGGGCCTTATGTCCGTGTTTCATCAATGAATGTACAGTGAGGTGATTAGCATGCAAAAAGAGTTTATTATTAAAACAAGTCGTTCCGTCACACTTAATGTAACTGGCGGCAAAATCGACAGCTTCCGCGAAAAGGAGGAGACGACGGGCACAGTCCGCGTGTATGAAAACGGATGCATCGGCATTGCCGGGTGTCTTGGAACACCGGACGAGCAGAAATTGACAGAAAAAGCCATGGAGGCTCTCACACTTGGTATTCCGTATCCATGCAAGCTGGACGGAGCCCTGGAGCAGGAAAGCCTGCATGAGGAGGAAATTATTCACGTGTCTGATTTTATTCCTACAATGCAGAGTTTTCTGGATCGCCTTAGTGAGGTCTGTCCGAAGTTTGCTTTTTCAAATAAAATCAGCCTGAATTACCAGCAGACCGAGTATCGCAATTCGTTGGGACGGCATCTGACAAGTGCTGAACGCAATGTGAGTATCAGTTTACTTGCACAAAACAGAGGCTCAGGCAATTTGTTTGACACTGTGTTCAGTTACAAGGGAAATCATTTTGATGCTGATGAGCTGCTCTCGCGGTTTAAAAAAGAATATGATGCGTTTTATATACCTGCCGATATTGCTTCCGGAAGATATCCTGTTGTGATGGATACCGCCGATTTGTTCGGCACATTTTTGCAGCATTTTGTGGCGGAGATGTATGTTTCAGGAGCATCGCTGCTTAGCGGTAAGCTGGGACAGAAGGCATTTTCGGACAAGCTTTCATTCAAAAACGATATGAATCCTGCGACAAACTCGGGAGTTTGTTTTTTTGATGATGAAGGGTGCGTAGCGCCTGACCTGCGTCCGACGCTGATTGACAAAGGAACCTTGACAGGAGTCCTGACCACAAAGAAATCATCGGCTCAATTTAATCTGCCTGACCTGGGAACGGCAGTTGCCGGTTACGACGGTGTTCCGGGTCTTGGCTTTAATCGGTTTTACATAGAACCGACTGCTCCTGCCTTAAGCGCGCTAGTTCCTGGAAAGGCTGTGTATGTTGTTGTGACCTCGGGAGGTGATGTCACACCGGGAGGTCATTTTGCTGCACCTGTACAGATGGCATATCTTATGGAAAACGGCAGGCTTATCGGACGGCTTCCTGACCTGAATATCAGCGGCAATTTCTATGAGCTACTCGGCGATGACTATATTGGTGCCGTTACGGGAGCCCCGGGCCCTGACAGCATGCTGTGTGCGGTGACTATGGAGGTACAAAAATAAATACCCGTGGTGATATTTTATATAATTGGTGTAAAATTATTATATATTCACGTTTGTGATTATATATAGAGTGCTTTGATGCGTATCTGGAATTTGCACATAAAAATGAAATATAACAACAGATAGAATAAAATAAGAGAAATACGAAAAAAATATAACAGGCCTGCCTGCAATGGATTGTTCTTTCAATTCAGTCCATCGCAGACAAGCCTGTTGTTATATATTACTTCCTGTAACTGTATAATATATACTGCAGGAATGACGGATAATTTTTTATGCTGGTTCTCTAGTCACGGCCAAAAATATCGCGGGTATATACCTTGCCGCTGACATCATCAAGGCACGGAGAATATCTGTTAGCTATTATGGCGTTAGAAATGGTTTTAAATTCATTCAGGTTATTTATAACTTTGCAGTCTGAGAAAATCGAACCATCCGGAAGCGTCGGCTCATATATTATAATAGAGGCTCCTTTGGCTTTTAGTTGTTTCATTACTCCCTGAATTGCAGACTGTCTAAAGTTGTCGGAATTGCTTTTCATGGTCAGACGGTATACTCCTATTATAATTTCTTTTCCGGATGAGCCGTCTGCTGCATCAGTCTCTGCGAGCTCCATGACGCGGTCTGCTATAAAAGTCTTTCTTGTGTGGTTGGATTCGACAATTGCTGTAATCATATTTTGCGGTATATCCTGAAAGTTGGCGAGCAGCTGTTTTGTGTCCTTCGGGAGACAGTATCCGCCATATCCGAATGATGGATTGTTATAATGTGTTCCTATACGCGGATCGAGACATATACCATTTATTATGTCGGCAGAGTTAAGACCCTTGGATTCGGCATAGGTATCAAGCTCATTAAAGTAGGAGACACGGAGTGCCAGATAGGTATTGGCAAAAAGCTTCACAGCCTCAGCTTCTGTAAAGCCCATAAAGAGAGTGTCGATGTTGTCCTTGAGTGCGCCCTGTTTTAGCAATGCTGCAAAAAGATGGGCTTTATCTTCACATGTGCTGTCACATGAAACTATTATCCGTGATGGATACAGGTTGTCATACAGTGCTTTTGATTCTCTTAAAAATTCAGGACTGAATATGATATTATTTGTGTGGTATTTTTTTCGGACACCTTCGGTATAGCCTACAGGTATTGTCGATTTTATAACAATAGCAGCATCGGGATTGGTTTTAAGCACAAGCTCAAGAATTGATTCTACGGCTGAGCAGTCAAAGAAATTCCTGCTGCTGTCATAGTCCGTGGAGGCCGCTATTATGATGAAGTCGGCATTCTTATATGCTGAGATGGCATCGGTGGAAGCAGTAAGATCCAGTTCCTTTTCCGATAAATATTTTTCAATATAATCATCATGTATAGGAGACCGGCGGTTGTTAATCAGCTCTACCTTCTCAGGAACAATGTCCACAGCTGTGACGTGGTTGTGCTGCGCGAGCAGCACAGCAAGTGATAGACCGACATATCCGGTACCTGCAATTGCAATATTGTACTTATGGTTGTTAATATAGTCTGAAGTGAATTTTTTCATAATGGCAATCCTCCATATACATCCAATTGTTAAGATGATAACAAGCTCCTCCTGAAAAGTCAATGTTCAATAATTTCATGAGAGCCTGCCGCACACATTAAAGGTGCTGGGTCTGCCACTGCTGCAGGATGTTTCGATACAGCATAGTGTGTTTTATTCTTGGCTAACTGCGTTTTTTATGGTATACTCTATAAAGTGCAGAAGCATATCAGCATTTGGTTATATATTATAGAAAATTTATGGTCGAGGTAGAACATGAAAAGAATTCTTGTAGCAGGTGGAGCCGGATTCATTGGTTCGAATCTTTGCAGGCGCTTAATTGATGATGGAGATGCATATGTTATATGCTGTGATAATCTTTACACGGGGAGCAGGGCTAATATAGAGAAGCTGTCAGGGTGTGACAGGTTCGAGTTCATTGAGCATGATATAACGGAGCCGCTTGACATAGATGGCATAGACGAGATTTATAATCTTGCATGTCCGGCAAGTCCTAAGCACTATCAGAAGTCACCGGTATATACGATAAAAACCAATGTGTTAGGAATAATTAATCTGCTTGAGCTTGCAGTTAAAAATAATGCTAAGCTTATGCAGTTTTCAACAAGCGAGGTGTATGGAAACCCTCTTGAGCATCCCCAGACAGAGAGATATTTTGGCAACGTGAATCCTATAGGAATAAGATCATGCTATGATGAGGGCAAGAGATGCGCAGAGACCTTATGCTTTGACTATATGAGGGAATATGGTGCACGTATAAAGGTTATAAGAATTTTCAATACCTATGGACCGAATATGTCGATGGATGACGGTCGTGTTGTTTCCAATTTTATCGTGCAGGCTCTGAACGGAGAGAATATAACAATATATGGTGACGGAAGCCAGACGCGTTCTTTCTGCTATGTGGATGATCTGGTTGAGGGAATTGTGAGGGTAATGGCGACCGGTGATGAGGTACATGGTCCGGTTAATCTTGGAAATCCTGAGGAATTCACTATAAAAGAGCTTGCGGATATGGTTGTGTCCATGATAGATACGGACTCAAGGATAGAGTATGTTGAACTTCCAAGTGATGACCCTGTAAGACGTCGTCCGGATATTTCGCTGGCAGCAAGGATAGCAGACGGCTGGAAGCCGGAGGTTCATCTATCAGAGGGAATTACCAATACAATAAAGTATTTTAAAGACATTTTGTAAAAGCAGGTGATGCCGGCAGGCTGCATGTATTTAATCACGTTGCAACGGAGCCTGCAGTCTGACCGGTGTGAAGGCTGCTTTCTATCTATAAAATCTGATATATCATTATTTTTGCAATACACGAAATTCGGTTGGTGTAATTCCCTCCGATTTCTTGAAAAGTGAACAAAAGTAGCTCAGGTCATTAAAGCCTGTGCTCGCTGCAATCTCCTTCAGGGTCATTTCTTTTGACGATAGAAGGAGATTTTTTGCTTTACTTATGCGGTAGCTGTTGATGTATTCGACAGGCCGCAGCTGGTAGGTTTTTTTGAACAGGCGGCACAGATGCTGCGGTGACGTATGCGCAATATCCGAGAGTGTGGTTAGTGGGATGTCGTCCGGATAATTCTTCTCTATATAAGCGATGACTTCGGACAGCCGGACAGCCTTTGTGTCATGCAGTTTCACATTTTCCCTGTTATCGCAGATACATTCAGGATACCCAAGCAGAAAATGGTATAGCTGCAGAGCTACTTCGTTGTTGTTGAGCAGTCCGCTCTGTCCGGCAGACGCATAAAGGGTGTTGAAAAGATACATCAGGCGGTCGAAGGAGCGGATATAGAACAGCTTGTGCGTTGTGAAGCCGGCAAGCTGTGGGAGCATATCACATCCGGCACCGGAAAAACGCACCCAGTAGGTCGACCATGGCTCCCTGATGGCATGGTATTCGTGTGCAGCATCAGGCTTTAGCAGGACACCCATACCTGCGGTAATGTGATATTCGTGCCCATCAACTGTGAACAGCCCTTCACCGGCTATGCAGTAGAGAAGCTGGTAGTCAGGGAGTCCATCCGGTCTGACGCAGGGATGCTGGTTTACCAGCGAGCCGATGTGTACGAGGTAAAATGGGTAATCAGGGAGCTTATTTGTATTTATCAGGAAAAGCATTTTATCAGTAATATCTATATTCTTCATCATGTTCAAATCCTTATATAACAGCAAAATTCTTAGATTGAAAAAAACGAGATTGTGTATATTATGAAATTACAGGGCGGCGGCAATATATTTTAATACGCAATCGGAAATGGGGTGTCTTTGTTTAACATGTTATATCAAAAAAACAGCAATTACAAGGGATATAAAATAAAAGGTTATATTTTAGGTGATTATGAAATTAAGTAGCAATAGCGGCTTCAGGCAATAAAAGCATTAAGGAGAAATTTTTAATTAATTTGATTTTGCTGCCAAAATACGTTATATATGCCAAGCTTATAGAATATGTTTTGCGGGTCCCAGGTTTAAAAGTCCAATCGTGCAGGCACGAACGGCTTTCTGACCTTTTGACCCTGATATCATATATAAAATGGAGGAGGAAATATGAAGCGGAAAACATGCCTCAACAATGGCTGGCAGTTCCTTGAAAAGGAATACAGCGAAGAAAATCTACAATGTCCGGATGGGGAGTATATGCCGGTAAGGCTCCCGCACGATTACCTGATTTATGATGTGGGGAATCTGTACAGGGACTCTGTTGGCTGGTATAGGAGGAAGCTCATGTATGTGCCGGATGGGCTTGAGAGGGTGCTCTTTTTTGAAGGGATTTATATGGATTCGGAGGTGTTTGTAAACGGCAGGTCGGCAGGAACCTGGAAGTACGGCTATTCATCCTTTGAGGTGGATATAACACCATACCTTGAGGCGGGCGAGAATGAGCTTCTGGTTAGGGTTGTGCACCGGTCGCCGAACAGCAGGTGGTATTCGGGTGCAGGTATATACAGGAGTGTCTATCTGATAGAGCGCGAAAGCACGCACATAGCGTCATCAGGACTGTACATAACGCCGGTGAAGCGAGCGGCTTCAGATACATGGGATGTGGAAGTCGAGGTGGAGGCTGCGCATGATGCAGATGATGAAAAGCCGTTTGATTCTATAAGATATATCATCACGCAGAAGAACGGAAAGCATGATATGCGGAGCAATGAGGAGGATTCTTTATGTATTATATTTAACCAGCTAATCGGTGAAAAAAGCAATATATACCGCCACACCTTTGAAATCACAGCCCCAAAGCTATGGGACATCTATTGCGGAAATCTCTATGAACTCAGGGCGGAGCTTATTAAGGCGGGAGAGGTTTTTGACTATGAACAGTCGGTGTTCGGCTTCAGGACAATAGAGATAGATTCCGATAAGGGTTTCTTATTAAATGGAAGACATGTGAAGATAAAGGGCTCCTGCGAGCACCACGGCTTTGGCTGTCTGGGGGCGGCTGTCAACAAGTCGGCGGTGAGAAGAAAGCTTGAGGGTCTGAAACGGATGGGCGTAAATGCCATAAGGACAGCACACAATATGCCTTCTGTTGAGTTTATGGAGCTGGCTGATGAGATGGGCTTCCTTGTCGATTCAGAGGCATTTGACATGTGGGGGCACACTAAGACAAAGTATGACTACGGAAGATTTTTTGCGGAGAGTGCGAAGAAGGATGTGGAGAGCTGGATAAGGCGCGACAGGAACCACCCAAGTATTATCATGTGGAGCGTCGGAAACGAGATATATGATATGCATGCGGGGGACGAAGGGCTGGCGGAGCTTGTCATGCTGTTGGGGGAGGTTAAAAAGCATGATCCGAAAAAACACGCTTTCACTACCTTTGCCTCTAACTACATGAGATGGGAAAACACGCAGAAATGTGCCGGTCTGGTCGACGCTGTGGGCTACAACTATGGTGAATATCTCTACAAGGAGCACCATGCAAAGCATCCGGACTGGGTGATATACGGAAGTGAAACGTCATCAATGCTTGCGAGCAGGGGAGTATATCATTTTCCTATAGAGACAAGTACTTTATGCGATACAGATGAGCAGTGTTCGGCGCTTGGCAACTGCAGTGCGGGATGGGGTGCGCACAGCTATACGGACAACATAATAGCAGACAGGGACGCCGGGTTCAGTCTTGGACAGTTTATCTGGGCGGGAGTGGATTACTTTGGTGAGCCGACACCGTACCACACGCGCAACAGCTACTTCGGGCAGATGGACACGGCAGGGTTTGAGAAGGATTCCTACTATATTTATCAGGCGGAATGGACATCATTTAAGGAAAATCCTATGGTTCATGTTTTCCCTCACTGGGACTTCAATCCGGGACAGCTGGTCGACGTGTGCGTGTGCTCCAATGCTCCTATAGTGGAACTGTTTGTAAATGGAATGAGTATGGGAAGAAAAGTAATTGACCATGCGCATGGCACGGAGCTTGTGCCGCACTGGAAGGTGCCTTATGAAAAGGGATATGTTGAGGCTGTCGCGTATGATGAAGCCGGAAATGAGCTTGCAAGGCAGATGAGACACTCATTTTCCGATGCGGACAGACTTGTAATTGAGGCGGACAGGTGGCAGATGGAAAATCGATATGGTGAGCTGATTTTTGTGGAGATAGGTGCGCTTGATAAGGACGGTTATACAGTAGATAATGCCAACAACCGCGTTGAGATAAAGGTGACGGGAGCAGGGAGGCTTGTCGGGCTTGACAACGGCGACAGCACGGATTTTGACCAGGTCAAGACTTCTTCGAGGAGACTTTTTGGCGGAAAGATGCTGGCGGTCATCGCGCCTGTTGAAGGTGTGACCGGAAAGATAACTGTGACAGCGGAGGCAGAAGGGCTTTGGGCTGCTTCAATTGATTTATGCGTTACAGATGATAAAAATATGCGTGACGAATATTTAGTACAGAGCTGTATATGCACCGACAAAAAAAATATGGCAGAGGATATGTCAGAAAACAGTTTTCAGCTTTCCGAAGACGCTGGGAAGCGAAATCATACCCACAATGCCGAAGGGCTGATGGATTCGGTACATTCAGAAAATGAAATACCGATAAGAAAGGTCGAGCTTACAGCAGAGACATTCACATTGAGTGCGGACAAGAGCTCAGTCAAGGTACACTGGAAGCTTTATCCTGAGAATGCCACATACAGGGATTTGAAATGGAGCATAACAGATACTACGGGTATAGCAATCAAATCGGCGACGGTCATTCAACAGGGTGAGGCTGATGAAGCTATGATTAAAACTGGAACCGGGAAAGCACCGGATAAAATGGAGGCTGCGGAAGCACAGGTTAAAATGGAAGCCGTGGATATGCTTAGCGAGGGCTATGTAACTGTGAACGCTGCCGGTGACGGAAGCTTTTATTTAAGGTGCGATGCTTACAATGGAAGGACGGCGGCTGGTGTAAAGTCAAGCCTTGAATTTACGGCGGCTGGAATCGGGCCGGCATACCTTGACCCTTATGAGCCTGTGAGTGCGGGACTCTGCCTTGAAAGACCGCATGGACTGAGCGAGGGGGTTGGGCACGGAGTAAGATTTCTGGGGAAGGAAAAGACAAAAATCAGCTTTGGAGCAATGGATTTCGGCGTGAACGGCTCAGAGCAGCTACAGATGTATCTCTTTAAGTATTATCCGGGATCGGTGAAATTAAGAATATATCTTGACGATGACAGCAAGAATATTCTGGACGCGGAGTTTGATGAGAGTGCCGGCTGGCTTGAGTTTAAGAAAGCAGAGTACAGGCTCTCGGAAAGAATAAAGGGCATACACCGTATCAGCATTGAGAGCGAGGATAATTTCCAGCTCAACAGCTTCTCATTTGTGCCTGTGCTTCACGGCTTTGACCGTATAAATGCCGCAGATTATGATGAGATTTTCGGTGACAGCTACAAGGTGGATGGCACGGCTGTAACAGGCATAGGAAACAATGTGTCAATCATCTACAGGCGCCTCAATATGGGTGCACAGTCAGCAGATAAAATAAAAATCTGTGGAAGGACTGCAAATGCCAAGGATTCAATCCGGTTAAAAATAGACTGTGCCGGAACGGAGCGGACGGAACTGATTGAATTTGAAGAGAGTGCCGCTCCCGTAGAACGTGAGTTTAATATTGCGCCTGTCGGAGGGGAGATAACGGTGACCCTCCTGTACCTTCCGGGCTGCAATTTCGACCTAGAGTGGTTCAGATTTTTACAGGAATAAAAAACAGGTGTCAAAACAGATTTGAAGATATACATTTTTGTATGAGTAAATCTGTTTTGACACCATAGTTTTCAGGTTCTACAGTGAATATGTCATCGCTTTCACGGAACTTACGTGCGCTTCACAAAAAATATTTTGCGGCAAAATAGTAAATACCGTTATCTCTTCCGCAGAACTTATGAACATCCCATAAAGGAACCGCTTTCGCAGTCCTACAGCAGATGTGCCCTCATTTCCTCCGGTGAGAGTGGTGAAAGGTCCGCAGGCGCTACATCGAACACAGTCTTGCAGCCGCTTATTCCGCGCTTGTTCATGCGGTAAGCTGCCCTTGCGTAAGCGACAAGCACACAGGATGTGAACTCTGGGTTGGAGTCGAGCTTTAAGCTGTATTCAATCACATGGTTGTGCTCACCGTTTAAGCCGGTCTTTCCGGTGCGGAGAACGAAGCCGCCATGAGGAATGCCTGCGTGATCGCGTTTTAATTCCTCCTCAGATATAAAGTGGACTGTGGTGTCATAGTCTGCGAAGTAGTTAGGCATTGTCTTGATTGCTGTCTCGATTGCTGCCTTGTCTGCGCCCTCCTCAGCTACAACGAAGCACTCCCTTGTGTGCTTTTCCCTTGTGGTGAGTTCAGGATTCCTGCAGGCGCGTACAGCTTCAAGAGCGGACTCAACAGGGATTGTATACTGCTTGGCATCCTTGACACCCGGTATTCTTCTGATTGCATCCGAGTGTCCCTGGCTTACGCCCTTGCCCCAGAAGGTGTAGTCATTTCCATCGCGGAGGATTGCGTTGGCATAGAGACGGTTGAGTGAGAACATACCCGGGTCCCAGCCTACGGATATCATAGCGATATGACCGCTTTCGGTGGCAGCGGCATCAACACCTGCGAAATGCTCAGGGATACGTGCGTGTGTGTCGAAGCTGTCAACAACATTAAAATATTTCGCATACTCAGGTGTCTGTTTAGGAAGGTCTGTTGCAGAGCCGCCGCAGAGCATTAGGACGTCAAGCTTATCCTTCATTTCAGGGAGCATGTCTGCCGGATAGACAGGTACATTTGTCGCAGGTGTAACAGTCTCAGGGTTTCTTCCTGTGAAGATTCCTACAAGCTCCATATCATCATTCTGTCTTATGGCACATTCAATGCCGCGTCCAAGGTTTCCATAACCTAAGATACCTATTCTGATTGTCATATATTTTCTCCTTGATAATAAAATTATGCTGTGGTCTTATGTATTACCACAACCTGTAACCTTAAATTGCTTTAATATTATAACGTATTGATGTCAAAAATGCAATTAAAGTTAGACTAATCTAACCAAAAAATCCATGGGACATATTTAGCAGGCTCATGCATAATATTTTAATTGTATATTTTGGCGCAATGCAATATAATAATCTATGTATATATTTTTATGTGTACGTGAATTGTGAGTTTAGTATCAGAACATGCCGTGTATACTTGGCTGTGTATAACGTATTATGTTTATGTATATCACGACTTTTGGGAGAAGCTTAGATGTTCTTAGAACTCTGCTAAATATCTAGCCAAAAGCAGCATGGATGCTGCTTTAGAAGCAATGCATACACGGATGTATGCTTTGCTTCGGTGGCGAACGTATAGAAAGACCTTTATCAGAGTTCTTAGAACATCTTGCTTCGGACAATGGAGCTGATATACATAAACATAATACGTTATACACTCATAGATTGGAGAATCATTATGTCATGGATTGAGAATATGAGCATAAATATATTTCCGATGGTTCTTGTCATGGTTGTTTTTGTCAGCAACAGATTTAAGTTTGGAAAGACAATCAGTGCAAGAGTATTCGACCTGATCATTGTGTTTGATTTTTTCCTTATGCTTGTAGATATCGTAGGGGTTGCCGTGACTGATGCCGTGTTTACCGGCATTGCCGGGAGTGTGTGGATTATAAATGTTGTAAGAATGCTTCTCACGGTGCTGCTTACAGGTACCTGGTTTATATATGTATGCCTGAAAATATCAATGGATGGTGCGGACAGAAGAGTGTGGGCTGCGGTGTATGCGTCATTATCGCTGATGGCAATAGTATGCTTTGTGGTGTTGCTTATACCGCATAGTTATCTGGGTGCCTATGGACTTCAGAATGCCGGAAGGGGGCTAAGGGTATGCTATCGCGGAATCAGTTATTATGGTATTGCCATGTTTGCATGCAGTGCGGCGGTAGCAGTGTATGGGATTGTGCACGAAAGAGATAAAGAGCTTAGAAGATTGTGTATATATCTTATGCTGTTTAGTGCACTGCCTGTTTTGGGAGTGGTTCTCCAGAGCATTAACCAGAACTTGAGAACTTCTTCACCATGCCTTTCGCTGGCGGTTCTGTATGTGTATTTGACAATGCAGAACAAGAAGGTCATAACGGACGGACTTACCGGGATAAATAATAGACGTGAGCTGGATGCTTACCTTGAGAGAAGGCTGAAGCAGCGGACAGAATGGGGAATGCTCCTCATAGATGTGGATGATTTTAAGAAGATAAATGATACAATAGGACATAAAATAGGAGACGAGGCATTATGGCATGTCGCTGATATTCTTCGTACTGAATTTTCGGGGGACGGCTGCTTTGTGGCAAGATACGGAGGGGATGAATTTGTTATATGCGGCGAATGGAAGAACAGGGCTGAGTTAGAGCAGTGCATTGCATCAATTCAGAAGAGAGTGGACAGCTTTAATATGGAAAAGGAAAGGAATTATAAGCTTTCACTGAGCGTTGGAGCGGCATTGTGGAGCGAGTGTGCAGACAGTGAAGCATCTATAGTTGAACTTGCCGATAGGAGCATGTATAAGCAGAAACAGATACATAAGGAACGGAGGAACGCCGGTAGTGAGCAATATAGTATATATTCAGGTTAGCATATTCCCTATAGCAGCACTGCTTGCGGTTATGGATAATCTTAAGCGCGATATGTCATTTTCATGGAGACGCCGCTGCCTTGAAAGCATAATGAAGCTCATGGTGTGTATAATGATATTTAATGTAGTGTGCTGGTGCCTGAACGGACGGGAGGGGAGCTTAGCCAAGGGCATACTGTGGGTCGGAAACACGGCATATTATGTATTTATGCTGTATATGGCATTTCTATGGTTTCTGTATGTGTATGATAAAGTGACGAACGGAAATGGACAGATGGGAATATCCATGTTTGTGAAGGCAGTTCCGCTTGTTGTAAGTCTTGTCATATTGGCGGCCGGAATGGTAAGACCGATGATATTTTATATAGATGATGAAAATTTATATCAGCGCGGACCTCTTCATATTATAAGTACAGTTGTTGCCGCAGGGTATATTTCTGCGGCATGTATTCTGGCATTTGTTGGGATGCTTAGGACGCAGGAACGAGAAGAGAAAAGACAGTATGGATATCTGGTGTTTTTTGGTGTGTTCCCTCTGATTGGTGGTATTGTTCAGATGCTTTTGTATGGCACTGATCTTTTATGGCCTATGACGAGTGTGGCACTTGTGATGGTGTATATTAATATCCAGCAGCAGAATGTCAGCCGTGACGGCATGACAGGGCTTAATAACAGGCGAAGGCTTGACCAGTATATAGATGTGCTTTCCAAGGAACATATTAAGGAGCCGTTATGCTACAGTATAATGGACATCGATTATTTCAAGGAAATTAATGATAATTTTGGACATCAGACAGGTGATAAGGTGCTGTGTCTTGTGGCGGCTGCACTTAAAAAAGTGTATGGAAATACCAGAAGCTTTATCGCAAGGTATGGAGGAGACGAATTCGTGATAATATCACGCGGATTTGACAGGGAGCAGGCAGAGCACTATCGCGGAAGGCTTGAGAGAATGCTTAAGGATATAGAATGTGTGGAGTTAGAGAACGGGGGACTGGAGATAAGTATGGGCTGCGCGCATTACGGCGAAGAAGGCTGTAAGCAGGTTCGGGATATGCTGGAGCTTGCGGATATGCGTATGTATGAGATAAAAAATGAGCACCATAATAACAATGCTGCTTTAAAGTGGCAGAAAAGAGGATAGAAATGGCAGAGGAATTACTTTTCAGAAAAGATGTAAAGAAGGAACTTACATGGGATTTGTCACTCATATATAAGGATGAGGATGCTCTTATGGCTGATGCAGCGAGGCTGGAGAGCCTTACAGCACAGCTTGAGAAAGATTATAAAGGCAGGCTTGACAGTGCAGACAGGATAAATGAATGTCTTGATAAATTGCGCGAAATATATGGAATAGTGACATTGGTTGGAAATTATTGTGAGCTTGCAACGTCGGTGGATTATTATGATACACATAATATGGAGCTTGCAGGCAGGATGAACCGCAGGATTTCAGAGTGCATGAGTTCATTAAGCTTTATAGACAGTGAATTGTCAGCTAAGAGCGATGAACTGATCAACGAGGCAGCACAGGCTTCAAAGGAGAATGCCAATTACTTAAAAGAAGTGCTAAGGGGAAAGCCGCACCTCTTAAGCCCTGAGACGGAGAAGGTGCTCAAGGCTCTGTCACAGACAACGGGAGCACCTTATGAGATATATAATACAGCCAAGCTTGCGGATATGAAATTCCCGGACTTTGAGGTTGATGGGAAGAAGTATCCTCTGGGATACTCACTCTTTGAGGATGATTATGAGTATGATGAGAGAACGGATGTCAGAAGAGCTGCATTTGCCGCATTTTCAGCTAAGCTTCATGATTATGAGAATGTGACCGCGGCAGCTTACAACACGGCTGTGCAGTATGAGAAGACTATGTCCGATTTAAGAGGCTTTGACAATGTGTTTGACAGCCTGCTTTTTGGGCAGCATGTTGATAGGACACTTTATAACAGACAGATTGACCTCATTATGGATAAGCTTGCACCGCACATGAGAAAATATGCGAAGCTTCTCGGAAGGGTTCATAAGCTTGACAAGGTTACATATGCGGATTTGAAGCTTCCTGTTGACCCGGAGTATTCACCTAAGCTCACAATCGAGGAATCCAAGGACTATGTCACAAAGGGACTTTCCATCCTTGGAGAGGACTATGTGAATATGGTGGAGAGAGCCTACACAGAGCGCTGGTTTGATTTTGCACAGAATCAGGGAAAATCGACCGGTGGTTTCTGTGCCAGTCCTTACGGAAAGAATTCGTTCATACTTCTTAGCTGGAACGGAAGAATGTCCGATGTGTTTACCATAGCGCATGAGCTTGGACATGCCGGACACTTTAAGGCATGCAATGCCGCCCAGTCGATTTTTGACACAGATGTATCTACATACTTTGTTGAGAGCCCGTCTACAATGAACGAGCTGCTGCTTGGACATTATCTGTTAAAGACGAGTGATGATAAGCGTTTCCGCCGCTGGGTACTTTCTAACATGATTGGAAATACCTATTATCACAACTTTGTAACACATCTTCTTGAGGCTGCATATCAGAGAGAGGTATATAAAAAGGTTGAGGATGGCGCAGGTGTTCAGGCTGAGACGTTGAGTGCGATAATGAAGGATGTGCTTACTAAGTTCTGGGGTGATGCGGTTGAGCTCACGGATGGTGCAGAGCTTACATGGATGAGACAGCCTCATTATTATATGGGGCTATACTCATATACTTACAGTGCGGGACTTACGATTGCAACGCAGGTATGTAAGAGAATAGAGAATGAGGGCCGGACAGCGGTGGATGACTGGAAGAGAGTTCTTAAGGCAGGCGGAACAAAGACTCCTGTTGAGCTTGCTGCCATGGCAGGAATTGACATAACAACAGATGCACCTTTACTTGACACTATTGAGACAATAGGCGCAATGATTGATGAAATCTGCGAGCTTACAGACGAGCTTGAAAAATAATACGCTGTTGTAAGCATAGCGGCGCATAACTTGATAGATTATGTGATTTTTATTGCTTAATATGATATCAAGATATGTAATAAAATTTATACATGATTAAACCGGAGCAGGGACTGGCGGAATCAGTACCTATGGAGATGGTAGATTAAGATGTCTCTGAATAAGGAACTCCATTGGCTTTAGACAATGGGTAGTTCACAAGTTATAATTAGTTGCAAACTATAATTAGTTGTAAACTATAATTAGTTGTAAACTATATGTAATTATAAATTATGAGTAATTATAAATTACATGTGATGGAATATATCGTGGAAAGGTGAGAAGCATGACAAAAAAAGAGCTTGCTTTGCAGATAATAGACAGGTTGAAAAATGAATATCCCGATGCAGGCTGTTCGCTTGAATACAGTGAAGCGTGGAAACTGCTTGTGAGTGTGCGCCTTGCGGCACAGTGTACCGATGCGAGAGTGAATGTTGTTGTTAAGGATTTGTATGCACACTTTCCGGACGTAAATGCGCTGGCAGATGCTCCTGTTGACGAGCTTGAAAAGCTGGTTCGTCCATGTGGTCTTGGCAACAGCAAGGCGAGAGACATCAGTGCATGTATGAAGATGCTGCGTGACAAATACAATGGTCAGGTTCCTGATGATTTTGACAAGCTTATGGAATTGCCCGGTGTTGGCAGGAAGAGTGCGAACCTTATCATGGGCGATGTGTTTGGGAAGCCGGCAATAGTCACAGACACGCACTGCATACGTCTCGTAAACAGGATGGGACTTGTTGACGGTATTAAGGAGCCTAAGAAGGTTGAGATGGAACTGTGGAAGATAATACCTCCTGAGGAGGGAAATGATTTCTGCCACAGACTTGTCGAGCATGGAAGAGCTGTATGCACTGCGAGGACGAAGCCATATTGCGAAAAGTGTTGCATACAGGATATCTGCAAGAAGCACATATAGAGTGTAAACATTAATTGTATAGAGGAGTACGATTATTTAAGACGGTGCAGGCATTTGCCTACACCGCCTTGCTTTTTATGAATTTCCATTTTTTGGTGAAGAAAAAGGCGAGCATACAGAACATTCCGAAGGCAAAGCTTATAGGGAAGCATGCCATTATGTAGCCTCCGTCAATGAAATAGTTAATAAAATATCCCACCGGGATTCGTACAGCCCATAGCATTAGTATATTGATGATTGTCGGGTAGCGCACCTCGCCAAGACCGTTGGCAAAGCTTATTATTCCGTTAAATACAGCATAAGTCCATGTAAATGGAAGAACGACACGGACGTATCTTGTAGCAATTTCAAGAACTGCCGGATCTTTGTTAAATAGTGCAAGCAGCGGTTCGCAAAAAAATGTGAGTGTCACACCTGCTATGCATGTTATAAGACCTGAATAGAACGGTATACGTTTTGCGCCAAGGACAAGCCTGTCATACTTAGCGGCTCCGAGATTCTGACCGGCAAAGGTTGTAGCAGCGGACGAGAATGAAGTTATTGCTACATTGGCGATTCCTGTAATTTTGCCTGCGACAGAGCATCCTGCGATGAAGATTGTACCCTGTGAGTTTACAAGAGACTGCATCATAATATGACCGAAGGAGTAGAGCGAATTGTTAAGACCGAGAGGAAGTCCGACTCCTATAATATCGAGAAGTACTTTTTTGTCAGGCCGTCCGGGAATCAGCCGGTATTCAAGCTCAGGATATTTCTTTTTGATATATAAAATACTGCACAGCCATGAAGCGTACATTGCACATGCGGTGGCACTATTACTCACAATTTTTTCCATTTTTCACGCCAATCTGCATAAAAACGACAGGGCTTTTTTCCGCAGACCTTACAGCAGGCGCCGAAGAAATACTTCCCATTTTCCGTAAAAGAGGATATAATAAGAAAGAGTAAGGATGCACGGCTGTCGCCAAGCCCCCTTAGTATTCCTGCATTCATGTTGTAGCCCATATTGCCGAGTGTTCCGAGAAAAATTATATTGATGTAAGCTATGGCATAATCCCATGCATCGGCAGGCACCTGCATAAAGCGGAGAACAAACGGGCTTATAAGTATTCCGAGAAATGAGAGAGGAATACCGCATACATATAAAAAGAAGGATGCTGTTGAGATGACTTTTTTCAGCTGTGTTATATCACCACGTCCGGAGCATTGTGATACAAGTATCGATACACCTGTTCCGAGTCCGAGAAATACGCACAGAAGGAGCTCGACAGGCTGTGAACTTGTGCCAACGGCAGCAAGTGATGCCGGGCTGCAATAGTTGCCTATTACAAGCGTGTCTACAGTGCTGTAAAGCTGTTGCAGCACATTTCCGAGGCAGATAGGAAGTGCAAAAAGAATAACCAGCCTCATAATGGGACCGTTAGTCATATCGATTTTCTTTCGGGAATTCATAGAGAATTGTGTCACCTGACCTTTCATAATATGTGAATAGTTGTTAGCATGGCAGATTCGATAATGCTGTGAAAATATATTTCACAACTTTATAATCATGATTATACATTATACAGCAAATTAAGATACTGAATACTTGTTTTTATAATGTGAAAAAAGTAAAATAATCTGTAATTGTGTGTCTATAATCAGTTTAATAATATGAGAAGAGGTGGAGATATGTCGGAAAAGCAATCTGATATGGGAAATAGTAGCAAGGCTCATTCAGGCGGAAAGGATTTTTCAAAGGGAAAAGTGTGGAGTAATATCATGGTGCAGTCGCTTCCGCTAATACTTGCACAGCTTGTCCAGCTTTTGTACAATGTTGTCGACCGGATATATATAGGGCATC
>ENA-ORUA01001463-ORUA01001463.1-human-gut-metagenome-genome-assembly--contig:-NODE-1463-length-21362-cov-30.417468_pt1 | contig 21362 bp, 40 predicted proteins | sample MGYA00242076_ERZ509201 | MGnify/ENA primary metagenome ERZ509201 (study PRJEB26280, sample SAMEA2338863) | human gut metagenome | biome: human gut; feature: human-associated habitat; material: faeces...
AGGAGTAAATAAGATATGAAAGTTAAAGAATTGATAGAAAAATTGAAATTAGAAGATGAGGATGCAGAAGTTATACTAAGTGCCGATGAGGAAGGAAATTATTATAGTCCACTTGAAGGAACATTAGGATTTGGCAAAGGTTATTACATTCCAAATAATACTTGGAGTGGAGAATTTTTAAATCAAGAATATATAAATGATGAAAATGAACTTGAAGGAGAAATATATGAAAATAACAAAGACATAGCACAAAAATGTATAGTTTTATTTCCAATAAATTAAGAGAGGAGTGATACATAGTGAAAGAAAAAATAAAAAGAATACTAGAAAAAATTAAAGATATATTTAGTTTGCATTGCCCTAAATGTGGAGGAAGAATGAAAAGTGAATTTTTAGACATGGAAATAGACCATATTGTATATAAGTGTGAAAAGTGTGGAGAGGAGTGGATTTAATGCAATTATTTGAAGATTTAGTAAAATGCAAAGATTGTATGAACAACATAAATAACAAGTGTATGCTATATCCAGGAAAAGATGTAAAAGAAGAAAACACAGGCTGTTATGTAGGAATAGATAGAAATAACAAACAAAAAATATTAGGAGGAAAAAGTGAAAGAAAATAGTATAGAAGAAGATATGAAAATATTAGAAGGAATAATAAAAGGAGATGAAGATTGTATTAATGCAATATACAGTCAAATGAAAGTAAAAAATGACAATGATGAAGATATACAATATTATAAAAAAGAAATACAAAGCATTAAAAATATAGTAGATAATTATTTAAAAGAAAAAGCAAGAGCAGATAAATTAGAAAAAGAATATAGTGCAATGTTGACAGAATCAGATGAAAATGAATGTGATTATAAAAGAGTATTAAAAGAGAATGAAGAATTAAAGAAATCTAAAATAACATATGAAGCTGTTAGAGACATACAAGAAAAAAATAAAAATATAGTAGATAAAAATTATATTTCAAAACAAATAATAAAAGACAAGATAGAAGAAGTACAAAAAGAATATAATAAATTAGATAAACAAGTTGATGAATATATAAATGATGCTAATAAAGATTTATCAAAATATTACGAAAACAAAGAAAAAATAGGGACAATGCAAACATTAGCATGGGTTATTGATAATTTACAAGAACTACTAGAAGGGAGAAAATAAAATGAACGGAAATGATAATGGATTCATAAAAAATAGAAATAAAGAAAAACAAAGACAAAATAATGTAAGAGAATATCAAAGAAAGTTCTTAAATAAAAAAATGAAAAGAGGTAAATAAAATGAGTGCTGATGAGATGTTTAAAAAATTAGGATACAAAAAATATACAAGTGATGATTGCATAACGTATATGAAAGATTTATTTATGATTACATTTATAATTGATAATAAAACATTTATCACCGAATATAAACAAGGAGATTATAATTTTCCAGACATAAGACCTTTTGAAATTCCAATAAAAGAACTACAAGCAATAAATAAGAAAGTAGAGGAATTGGAATGGATGAAATAATAAAAGAAATTTTATATTATACGGTATTAATATTTGGCTCAACAACATTAATATGTTTAATAATTACAGGAATGATAAAAAGCATATTTATTTTACTAGACCATTTAAAAATGACTAACACATTAAGAAAAGCAATAAAGTTATATATAAAAACAAATAGACAAACCACAAAAATAGTGAAGGCAGATGCAGGTATAGCATTTAAAAGCAAGGAGGACTAACATATGCTTAGATACGAAAATAGAAAAACTAATTCTTTAATCAATATACCAGAAGAGATAAATTTATCTAATATAGAAGATTATACATATTTAATAAAAATGATGATTTATAATGATGAAAAAATTATAAAAAACAAAATGCAGCAGTTAGTTAATTGCTTAGAACAAATAAAAAACAGGAGGACTAACATATGACAAAAGAACAAGAAGTATTAAAAGATTTAAAAAAAGTTACATTAGAAGAATTAGATGAAGCAATAAAAGCTGTTGATAAGCAAGAACAAGAAGAAGCAATAGAATATTTTAAGAAACACATAAAATATTTTGAAGAACAAATCAAATTTATAGAAGCAACAGATTGTGATTATTATGATGAAGAACTTGAATTGTATCAAAATAGAATAAAACAGTTTAATACAATTTTATCTATGTTAGAAGAAAAAGACAAAGAAATACAATTTCAAAATGATATAAATAAAACGGAATTAGATAGACACAAGAAAACAGAAAAAAGTTTAAAAGGACAGATAATAAAACAAAATAAAATGATTGATTTAATGACAGAGTTTATTGAAGATGAATTAACAGTAGATGAATTTTGTACAAAGGAAGGTTGCTATGCAGATAATTATATAGATGGGCATTGTGAAAAGTGCCTAAACTGTATAAAACAATATTTTGAAAATAAAGCAAAAGAATTATTAAATAAATAAAAGAGCATACTACATCAAAAGAGGTGTAGTATGCAAGATAAAGAAATAATAACAAAATGGAAAGCAGGATTAAGCAAGAATCAATTAGCAACAATGTATAAAAGACAATACAATCAAGAAATAAAAGTAATAAGAGCAAGTGTAAGACACAGGCACGATGGAAGATACATAAGCAATTATGAAGCATTAGCTTATGTAGAAAGAGTAATATATGAATATATAAAAAAACAAAACACCTATAAAATATAGGTGCTGTGTAGAGGTAACGAGACTTGAACTCGTATGGACATAAGTCCAATAGCTTCCAAAGCTATCGTGTCTACCGATTCCACCATACCTCTATATATTATTTGTATTTTAACACATTATTATAAACAAAGCAAGTAAAAATAAAAAAGAAAGGTGATACAAATGACAATAAATCATATATACAACATAGTAGTAAACGCAATGAACAAATTAGAAAATATAGACTTTATAAGTTTAGACAAGAGAAAATATAATCAACAACAATTGAATGAAGCATACAGAATTTTAGACAACCTTAAAGATGAATTAATAAGAGAAAATATTAAAAATAAACAGAAAGGGGCACAAAAGATATGACTAGAGAAGATTTAAAAAACTATAAATATAACCAAGAATGGATAAAAGGGAGATTAGAATACATAGAAGAGTATAAGACAAGTATAGTAAATATTACAGCTGTATTATCGGATATGCCAAAAGGAAGTAAAGAAGTCCAAGATAGTATGGCTGAAAAAGTAGCAATATTACTAGACAATATAAATGAATTACTAGAAAAGGTAGTAAAAGAACAGGAAATACAAAAGCAAATATTGAAACAATTAGATTACATAGAACAACCATATAGAACTATATTAGAAAAACATTATATAAATGGTGATAAACTTGTACAAGTTGCTTGTGATTTAAAATATAATTATGAATATACAAAAAAGGCAAATAGTATAGGACTAAGAAAATTTGAAGAAATAAAAAATTTTCCCTAAAAGTTACTGAATGTCACCATAAAAATATGATATATATATAATCAGAGATAAAAGAAATGGTCTCACAAACAAATTAGTCTTTTTAAGAATAGATGTTTTAAATGTCTATTCTTTTTATTATGTTATTACCAGTATGCTAGGTAACTGATAATATAGATTGTTATGTTTTGGTTATATTTTTGCACTCCTAAAAAAGATATAATATATAAACTTTTGCAGAACTTTCCTAGCGAGTTCTAAATGCAAGTTTGGTGTAATGGTAGCACAACAGTCTCCAAAACTGTTTGTAGTGGTTCGAATCCATTAACTTGTGCCAAGAAAAGAGTTTATAAATAAAAGAAAAGAGGAAAAGATATGTCAAAAGAAGAAATAGAAGAATTTAAAGAAGAACATAACTGCAGCACTTGTACAAAAAACATAGACTGTAAAATAGTAAAAAGAATAGATGGCAAATTAACATGCACAGAAGAGGAATAGAGTATGAAAGATATTAACTATGCAAATTGTATGCAAAGGAAATGTGAACAATGCAAATATTATGATTATTGTTTCAGATATAGACCGAAAAGAAAATATTACAAAAATATAAAAAATAAAAGTGTTTTCGACAAAATTCGACAAACAAATAAATAAAAGTGTGCTAATATATAGTTATCAAATAAAAAAGGAGATGATATATATATATGGCTAATTATACAACTATAACAAGTGACAAAAATAAGAAAACAGCAATGCTATTATGTTGTATAGGATTTGTTGGCATAGGAGGAATACATGATTTTTATCTAGGAAATTATGGAAAAGGAATTATAAAACTATGTACAATAAATTGGTTTATGTTGGGAACAATATTAGATTTAATTAGAATAGCATCAGGTGGTTATAAAGATAATTCGGGAGCACCACTAAGACAATAATAAAAATAATGAGAGAGCACTTTTTAAGGTGCTTTTTTCTTTTGTTTAAAAGGAGTGAATAAAAATGTTAAAGATTATGTTATTAATTATATTGAGTCCATTTGCTATATTATGTGGAATAGTAAGTGTGGCAATCATATATGCAATACTAAATAAAATTATAGAAATGATAATGGATTATATAAAAGCAATAAACAATAGAGATGATAATAAATGCTAAAGAGTTGCCAATATTGTGGCAAAATACATGATAGTAAATATATATGCAAAGAAAAGCCAAACAGAAAGAAAGAAGTAACAGAAGCGGATAGATTCAGATGGACAAGCCTATGGCATAGAAAGAGAGAAGAGATAAAGAAACGAGACTTATATCTATGTCAGATATGCATTAGAGAATTATACAATACAGTAACAAAGTATAACATAAATGAACTAAGTGTGCATCACAACATACCAATAAACGAAAACTATAACAGAAGATTAGACAATGACAACCTAATAACAGTATGTAGTTATCATCATGAGATGTGTGAGAGTGGAGAGATACCACGAGAAATGGTACAAAGAATAATAGATGAGCAGGAGGATAGAAAATGAAGTATAGTGATATGACAATAGAAGAAGCGGAAATCATACAGAAACATATTCAGTGTGAGATTATTTTCAATGGTGATAATAAAGAAATTATATTTAACAATATTATGGAGGAATTTATAAATAATTTTAAAGAAGGTTTATTAAATATTTTGAAGAAAGTATATAAAGTAGTGGAAGCAATAGGAAATACAATTGCAAAAATTATAACAACAATAAAAGAATATATAATAAAGCTATTTGATAAAAAGATAAGCAAGAAAAGGTTTATGAAGTTGTTACAAAGCAAAGGAATGCAAAGAAATGTGATTAATCATATAGTAAAGAATAATAAAGACAAGTATACATTGTGGAGATATTTTATAAATATCCCCCCTACCATAAAAGATAAAAAACAAAAATAAATTTTTACACCGACTGCATACCTTCGCTTAAAAAAAATTCCCACATCAACATAAAACAATAATACAAGAAAGGAGATGAACAATATGCCAACGCCAACAAAACCATTTAAGGTATTAACATCTGAAAAAAAGTCACATAGAACAAAAGCTGAACTTAAGATGAGAGAAGAAGGAGAGAAATCATTAAGTACAGATATAGAACTTAAAGAAAGAAAAGAAGTAAGACAAAATAAAGTCGCTCATAAAGAATTTAAAAGAGTACAAAAAATATTAAAAAATATAGATAAAAATGACGCAATTTATGAAGCTGTTATAAATAGATATTGTTTACTCCAAGCAGAGTGTTTTGATTTAGAAAAAAGAAGAGAAGAATGCTATAATTTGATATCTAAATTAAGAGAAGAAGAAAAAGAATTAATTGCAGAACTAAAAGATAGAGAAAATATAGATGAATTAATAGATTATAAATTGGAATACGCTAAATCACTAGCTAAAATGATGAGTTCAATGTCAACTATAGATAAACAAATTCAATCAAAAAGAAAAATGCTATTAGATATTGAAAAAGAAAATGTTATGACAATAGCATCTGCATTAAGATGCGTACCGAAAAAGGAAGACAAAGAGGCAGATAATCCACTTTTGAAAGTATTAAGAGGTGAAGCGTAATGTTATTAGAAAAAGCAAAAGAATATGCTCAAGATTGCGTAAGTGGAAAAGAAATAACAACATTTGAAGTTAAAATGCAGTGCAAATGGTTTTTAGAAGATTTAGAAAAACAAAATAATGACTATTATCCTTATTATTTTGATACAAAACAAATTGGGATAATTGAAGGCATTTTAAAATTATTAAATTTTGCAACAGGATTACATATTGTTGGCAAAAGCATATACGAAGGTTTGGAAAATTTCCAGGCTTTTTTTATTGCTAATATTTTTGGGTGGAGATATAAGACTGATGCTAAGAAGTATAGATACAGAGAAGTTGACTTATTTATACCAAGAAAAAATACAAAAACTTTTCTGGCAGCACTAATATTTATAATATTAATGTTGACTGAAGATGATTATTCAGAGTTTTATTCAATATGTCTAGACAGAGATTTAGCAGGTGAAGTAAAAAAAGCAATATCACAAATTTTAAATGTAAGTCCATCGGTTGGTCAATACTTTAACATTCCCAAAACATTGAGTGGAAGATTAGAGTGTACATTAACACATAGTTTTTATCAACCAAGAACAGCAGAAGCAAATAGGAATAACTCAATAAAACCAAGTGCTTTTATTGCAGATGAATTTGGAGCAATGAAAGATAATTCAAATGTTGAAGCAATGAAATCTGGTCAATTAAATATAAGAAATCCATTAATGTTTAGATTGACATCAGCATATGCAGAGGATAAATCAATAATGCTAGGAGAACTTGATTATTTAAAAAAAATATACAAGGGGCTTGAAACAGATGAAAGATTATTTGCGTTAGTATATTATGCAACAGAAGAACATTTATGGGATGACATTGGATTGCAAATGGCAAATCCGTTAAGAGTTGAAGAAAATTATAACGAAATTCGAGACAGTAGAAAAAAAGCACTAGCAAAGCCGGATGAAAGAGTTGAGTTTTTAACAAAACATATGAATTATTTCATGCCGTCAAATTCTGGTGAAGAGTTTATAACTTTAGATAAATTAAGATTATGTAAAAACACAAGAGGAGTATTTGATTGGAATGGAAAAGATGTATATGTAGGACTAGACTTAGCAATGACAAATGATAATACATCAGTTTCAATGGTAACAATAGAAGATGATATGATATTTGCAAAATCATGGGCTTTTATTCCTGCTGGAAGAATCGAAGAAAAAAATCGAAGAGAAAGGACAGATTATAGAAGATTTATAGAAGATGGAAGTTGTTTTGCTTGCGGAGAGGAAATTATATCATATAGTTTTGTTGAAAGATTTATTATGAATTTAGAAAAAGAATATGGTGTTCATATCGTACAGATAGGTTATGATAGATATAATTGTATTTCTACAGCAAATAAACTTCAAGATGCAGGATACGAGACAGTTGAAGTAAAGCAACATTCAAGTGTTCTACATCCACCAACCAAATTTTTACAAGAAAGTATATTACAAAGAAAATTTAGTTACGATGGTGACAGACTATATGAAATAAATTTTCAAAATGCAAAGTGTACAGAAGATACTAACTTAAATAAATATGTTAATAAGAAAAAATCTAGTGGAAAAGTCGATATGGTTGTAAGTACAATTATAGCGACTTATTTATTGCAACAAAAAATATTAAATGAAGATAATTTTGTATGTCAAAGTTTTTAGGAGGTGAGAAAAGTGAAAATAAGAAATGTTTTTAAAAGAAATATAAAAAATGAAACAAATAAAGAAACAAGTGTTGATGAAAATTCAGCAAACGATGTAATACTAAAAGCTTTGATAGCTGGCGAAGAAATTGACAGAGAAAAAGTATTAATGATACCTGCAGTTTCAAGTGCTGTAGGGTTAATTTGTGATTCTTTTGCAATGATACCATTCAGGCTATATAAAAAAACAACAAAAGATGGAAAAAAAAAGACATCAGAAGTAGAAGATGACAGGGTAAATATTATAAATTTAGATACAAAAGATACTTTAGATGGGTTTCAATTCAAAAAAGCAATTGCAGAAGATTACCTTTTAGGGAAAGGTGGATATGCATATATCAATAAAAAAGGTAATGATTTTGTTGGACTAAATTATGTAGAAGAAAAGAAAGTATTATTTGAAAGAAATACCGATGCAATATACAAAAATTATAACGTATTAGTTGATGGAAAAAGTTATAGACCATATGATTTTATAAAATTATTAAGAAATACAAAAAATGGAGCATATGGATCAGGATATACAAAAGAAATAAGCAAAAGTTTGGAAACAGCTTATAAAAGAATAATATACGATTTAGAGCTAATGAGAACAGGTGGAAATAAAAAGGGTTTTTTAAGAGCACAAAAACATTTAGATGAAAAAGGAATGAAAACATTAAAAAAACAATGGAACGATTACTTTGCTGGAAATTCCAGTTGCGTAATTTTAAATGATGGAATGGAATTTCAAGAAGCATCAAATACATCTGTTGAAAATCAGTTAAATGAAAAAAATAAAACTTTTAGTGAAGAAGTAAAAGAAATATTTCACATAGGAAAAACAAATGAGGATTTCTTAAAAAATGCAATTATGCCAATCGCAACAGCATTTTGCACTGCATTAAATCGAGACTTTTTGCTTGAAAAAGAAAAGAAGTCTTACTATTTTGCAGCAGATTTTACAGAATTAATTAGATGCACAATAAAAGAAAGATACGAAGCATATCAAATTGCAATTACCGCGGGATTTAAAACAAGAAATGAAATTAGATATTTGGAGGGTGATGATGCAGTAGAAGGACTAGATATGATTAATATTGGTTTAGGAGATGTATTATTTGACCCAAAAACAAAACAGATTTATACACCAAACACTAACAAAATAGTCAAAATGGGTGAAGTAAACAAAGATGACAAACAGATAGATGAAAACAACAAGGAAAATAAACAACAAAATGGCGAAGAAGCGGAGGGAGGTGAGCAAATTGAAGAATAAGTTTTATGAAATTAAAAACATAATACCAAACGCAAGTGCTGACCTCTATATTTATGGAGAAATAGTAACTGATGATACTGACTGGTGGACTGGCGAAAAAGATAATAATTTAATTGGATTACAAAGTTTCAAAGAAGAACTTGATAATTTAGGAAATATATCAGACTTAAATATATTTATGAATACACCAGGTGGAGAGGTTTTTGTTGCAACTACTATATGCAGTATGTTACAAAGATTAAAAGATGCTGGAACTAAAATTCATACATATGTAGATGGATTGTGTGCGAGTGCAGGTACATTTATTTTGATGATGGGTGACGATGTAAATATTTATGAAAATTCAGTTGTAATGATACATAAACCAATAAATATCTGCTATGGTAATGCATTGGATTTTCAAAAATGCATAGATGTTTTAAACACTATTGAAAATAGTACTATGATACCACTTTATATGAAAAAAGCAAAAGTCGACGAAGAAAAAATAAAAGACCTTATAAATGCTGAAAGTTGGCTAGGAGCAAAAGAAGTGGATGATACATTTGATGTTAATTTAATAAAAGAGCAAAAACAAGTTGCTGCATGTGCATCTAATTTATTTAAAAATTACAAGAATGTACCAAAGTCATTAAAAAATATGCTTAAAAAAGCAGAAGAACCAAAGTTAGATTATTCTGATTTTGAAAAAAGACTATTTAATATTAAAAAATAACAAAAACGGCTATTAATTTAGTTGTTTTTTTTATTTTATAAAAATTTTAAAAAAGGAAGGTAAAAAACATGAATGAAAAAGAATTAATGGAAAAAAGAAACGAATTACAATCAAAAATGGAGGAAATATTAAACAAGGCAAAAGTTGAAAACAGAGCTATGAATGATGAAGAAATCAAAGATTTTGACAATGTAGAAAAAGAAATAAAAAATATTGATGCTACATTAGAAAGAAGTAAAAAAATTAATGAAATGGAATGTAAAAATCCAGAAGGAGAAAAAGAATTAACACAAGAAGAAAAAGATGTTAAAGCATTTGCTACATTTATAAGAAACTATGTAAATGGTGTACCACAAAATGCTGAAACAAAACTTACAAAAGGAGATAATGGTTCAATTATACCAAAAACAATAGCACAAAAAGTTATTGATAAAGTAATTGAAATATCACCATTATATGCAAGTGCGACAAGATATGACGCAAAAGGAACATTAGCTGTGCCAAAATATGATGATACAACAGATGATGTAACAGTTGCTTATGCTACAGAGTTTGATGAATTGGTTTCACATTCTGGTAAATTCAATACTATTGAATTAGGTGGATTATTGATTGGAGCATTAACAAAAATATCAAAATCATTATTAAATAACAATGATTTTAATTTAACAGAGTATGTTGTTAATAAAATGGCTGAAAAATTCAAATTATTCTATGAAGGAGAAATGTTAAACGGAACTGATGGTAAAATTTCAGGAATTGTTGGCTCTTATGATTCAACAAACATGAAAGTTATATTAGCTGCAAAATCTTCTTTAACTGCAGATGAATTAATAGATATACAAGAAAAAGTTCCTGACGCATTCCAAGCTAATGCTTATTGGATTATGAACAGAGACACAAGAAAGAAAATAAGAAAATTGAAAGATAACGATGGAAACTACATTTTAAACAGAGCTTTCAACGAGAAATGGGACTATGAATTATTAGGAAAACCTGTTTATTGCTCAGAAAAAGCAGAAAAATTAGGAACAGCATCAAAAGCTGTTATATTCTATGGAGATTTCTCAGGACTTGCTATAAAAGAAACAGAAGAAATGGAAATTCAAATTTTATTAGAAAAATTTGCAACACAACATGCTATAGGAGTTGTTGGATATTCTGAATTAGATGCTAAAGTAGAAAATACACAAAAAATAGCCGTTGCAGTATCTGGTGCAACAGACCCAGTATCTAAATAGACTTCCTAAAAGGAGGGCAAACAATGAAAGTAAGTGAAATTACTGCAAAAGATATAGCTAACTATTTGAGATTATCAGAAGTTAGTGAAGAAGATAATAAAAACATTGAACTATTTTTAAATATTGCAAAAAATTATATTGAAAATTATACAGGAATACCACAAATGTCCGAAAATAAAGAAGCAGAGACACTTGATACATATTCGGACTTTATCATTGTTGTTTATGTTCTATGCCAAGACATGTATGACAATAGAGTCATGTATGTAGATGGCAAAAACATAAATAATACTGTAAAAACTATTCTTGATATGCACACGAGGAATAATTTATGATAAATGCGGGTGATTATAACAAAAAAATATCTATATATCAAATTGAAGAAATGGAGGATAATGATGGATTTGTTGCAAAAAATGAAGTTATTATCCTTAAACCTTTATCTAAAGTAAAAACAACAAAAGGTTATACTTTGATTGCGAATGGTTCTAATTTTGAAAAAGCTTATACTAATTTTACTATTAGATATTCAAAAAAAGTAGAAGATGCATATTACAATTCAAACAGAGATGTTTATGTAAAATATAAAGATAAATTTTATACTGTTGAATATTTAAATAATGTAGATGAGGCAAATATTGAACTTGAAATGCAATGTAAAAGAGTGACGAAATAATGGCAAGATTTAAAGAGGAGCTACCAAATGATTTAATAAATATGTTTCAAGAATTAGACCAAGATAGTGAAAAAATGATAGGAGAAATGACAAAAGCAGGAGCAGAAAAGGTATATAAAAATGTACTTAAAAATGTTCCTGCTTCTTTTAAAAATTCTAATATAATGAAGTGCTTAAAAATAACAAAAGTATATAAAACACCAAGTGATGGAGGAATAAATACTAAAGTTGGCCTATATGGATATTTCAAGAACAAAAGAGGAGTAACAACACCAGCACCACTTGTTGGAAATGTTTTTGAACACGGAACATCAACAGTAAAGAAACATCCATTTATGCGTAAATCATTTAGAAAAGCAGAAATAGAGTCAGAAATGAAAAAAGTTCAAGAAAAATATTTACCAAAGGAGTAATTATGGAAAGTGAAATAAAAAAGATTTTAAATCTAGATATTCCAGTTGCACATCTAAAGTATAAAGGAAACAAAAAGACTTATGTTGTATGGGCAATAATAGATGAAGAACCGATTTTTTCAAGTGATGATGAAATAACAGATAGTGAAGTAACTGTTGATATAGATATTTATAGTGATAGCAATTATTTAAAAACAATGAGTTCAATAAAAAATAAAATGAAAGAAAATGATTGGACATGGGATGGAGATAGTCAAGAGTTTTTTGAAGAAGAAACAGGCTTATATCATAGAACATGTTCTTTTAAGAAAGGTAGGTATATAAATGGCTAGTATAGGTTTAAGAAATGCAAAATATAATCAAATTGATTATACAACTAAAAAATATAAAGCTTTAACAGATTCTTTAGTTCCAGTTTTAGGAAGATTAATAGATGCAAAAATATCACCTGAAAAAAATAACATAAGTTTATATGCAGATGATATAAAAGTAGAAAGTGATATATCTTTTAAAGGCGGTACAGTATCAATAACTGTTGATGATGTAACAGATGAAACATATGCAGATATTCAAGGTTGCAAACTAAGTGATGAAAAAGAATTAACAGATAATTCCGAAGATGTAGCACCAGAAATTGGTTATGGACATATTGTTACAAAAGTTTATAAAGGAGCAAAAAGTTATAAAGTTGAATTTTTACCAAGAATCCAAATAACAAAAGTTACAGCAGATAGAAAAACAAAAGGTGAATCAATAGAATATAATACAGTTTCTATTGAAGCAAATGTAATGGAATTAATAGATGAAATTAATGGAATGAAAATTGGGGACTGGAGAAAAGTAAAATCATTTACAACTTTAAAAGAAGCACAAGAATATTTAGATGGATTATTAACTCCAGTTGCATAAAAGGAGAATGTATATGAAAGTTAAAGTAATAGAAGTATTTAGAGATAAATACACAAACAAAGTATATAAATTAAATGATGACATTGAAGTTACTGAAGAAAGATTTAAAGAAATAAACGAAGAAAATAATTATGTTGAAAAAATAGTAGAAAATAAAAAAGAAAATAAGAAGAAAGCAGACAAATAGTTTGCTTTCTTTATTTAGGAGGTAAAAAATGACAAATACTATAAAACATTTTAAATGTGGAGATACAGAGTATCCATTGGCATTTACAATGAATGTAATTGAAAAAATACAAGATAAATATGGTTCATATGAAAAATGGGGAGATATGACAGACAGTAAAAAACAAGAACCAAACATTGGAGCATTAAAATTTGGAATAACTGAAATGATTAACGAAGGAATAGACATTGAAAATGAAAACTTAGAAACAAAAAGAGAATTTTTAACAGCAAAACAAGTTGGAAGACTTATAACAGAATTAGGAATGAAGAGATTAACAGACAAAGTTCAAGAAACAGTAATTGAATCAACAAAGACTAACGAAGAAGAAAAAAACGTGTAATCCACGAGGATGAAGAATTTATTATTGATTTCTCGTGGATATTATTTATTGGACATTGCTTATTAGGTTTTAGTGAAAAAGAAGTGGGGAGAATGACTTTATCAAAATTTCTGAAATTATATAAGCATTATAAAAACGATTATGATTTTAAATTAGAGCATATAACATATGAAGAAATAGAAGAAAGAATAAATCATCAAGGAGAAATGTTTAGCGATGAGTAAATTAGAAAAAATTAAATGTCCTCAATGTGGACAAACTCTGATTTTTATAAATCACATTGATGGAGAAATAAAATGCACAAGATGCAAAAATAAAATACGAATACAAAAAGAAAAGAGTGAGGAACACGCACATACAGAGTTAGTGAAGTAGTTACCCAATACCTTCCTTTATTATATAGATTTTTATAAATAAAGAAGGTGAAAAAATGGCATCAAGTTTTGGAGGAACAGTCAAATTAACTGGAGAGAGTGAATACAGAAAAGCGTTAAGAGATATAACAACTAATTTAAAAGAGGTTTCAAGTGAACTAAAATTAACAAATACACAGTTTTCATCTGGAGATAAAACAGTAAAAGAAACTAAAAATGCTTACACAAATATGAATACAACTATACAAGAACAGAAAGAAAAAATCAGCAGTTTAAGAAGTGCACTATCAGAAGCGGAAAAAGAATATGGCTCAAATAACGAAAAAGTAAAAACATTTAAAACACAACTTAATAATGCAGAAACACAATTAATTCAAATGAAAAATGCAACGGATAAAAGCAATAAAGGACTAGATGAATTAAAAGATGGTTTTGATGATGCAGGACAAGAAGCAATAAAATTTGGAGATTTGCTAAAAGCAAATGTTTTAGGAGATTTTATTACGAGTGGCTTGAAATCAGTAGCAGGTGCCGTTAAACAAGTTGGTTCTGCATTATTAAGTGTTGGAAAAGATGCACTAGATAGTTATGCTGATTATGAACAACTTGTAGGCGGTGTAGAAACATTGTTTAAAGATAATGCAAGTACAGTTGAAAACTATGCAAACAACGCATATAAAACTGCAGGATTGTCTGCAAATGATTATATGGAAACAATAACTGGCTTTAGTGCTAGTTTGCTTCAATCTTTAAATGGTGATACAGCAAAAGTAGCAGAAGTAGGAAATATGGCAGTAACAGATATGGCAGACAATGCAAACAAAATGGGAACGGATATGTCGTTAATACAAAATGCATATCAAGGATTCGCAAAGCAAAATTATACTATGCTTGATAACTTAAAACTTGGTTATGGTGGAACCAAAGAAGAAATGCAAAGATTACTTTCGGATGCAGAAAAGGTTACAGGTGTAAAATATGATATAAGCAATTTAAATGATGTCTATCAAGCAATACATGTAATTCAAGGTGAATTAGGAATAACTGGAACAACAGCGAAAGAAGCAAGTACAACGATTCAAGGTTCTGTCTCTGCAATGAAATCAGCATGGCAAAATATGTTGACAGGAATAGCAACAGGTGATACTGGAAACGTAGGAAATTTGGTAAATAATTTAGTAGACAGTATAATGACAGCCAGCCAAAATATATTACCACGAGTTCAAGAAATAGCAAACGGTATTACAGCAGTATTACCAGCAGTTATTACAAAAATTAATGAAAACTTGCCAACATTGCTGGATTCTGGAGTTCAAATATTAAATACATTATTACAAGGTATTATGATAAATTTACCTGCAATTATGGAAGGGGTAAATCAAATAATAAACACATTGTTAACAACTTTAATTGAAATGCTACCGCAAATAATCGATGGCGGAATACAGATTATTGTTGCATTAGTACAAGGACTTGCCGAACAATTGCCTACTTTAGTTCCTCAAATGGTAGAGACTATTGTAACAATTGCAAATTCATTGTTAGATAATATAGACATGATAATTGATGCTGGTATACAATTACTAATTGGTTTAGCAGAAGGACTGATAAATGCTTTACCACAATTAATTGATAAAATACCAGTAATAATTGAAAAATTAATAATAGCTATAACTAATAACTTACCTAAACTTATTGAGATGGGTGTTACTTTAATTGCAAAGCTAGCGGTAGGATTAATAAAAGCTATTCCACAACTGATTAGTAAAATACCTCAGATTATAAGTTCATTAGTTAGAGGATTTGCAAATTATTTTTCTAATATGCATGATGTAGGAAAGAATCTTGTGGCTGGAATTTGGGAAGGAATAAAAAATGCAAAATATTGGTTGCTTGGAAAAATTAAAGAATGGTGTGGAAATATTTTAAATGGTATTAAAGCTTTTTTCGGAATACATTCACCTTCAAAAGTTTTCAAAGATGAAATAGGAACAAATTTAGCTTTAGGACTTGGAGAAGGATTTTCAAGTACTATGAAAAATGTATCACAAGAGATGTCCAACGCAATTCCAACTCCAACTCAGTTTACAATAGATACAAGAGAAAGTATAACTAATAACACAAATACTAATACAAGTAAAGTTGATATGCTAATTAACATGTTAAATAACTATTTACCACAACTGATAACAGCAAGTAACAAACAATTGGTTTTGGACACTGGGATTTTGGTCGGGGCTACTGCATATAAATATGATGTAGCACTAGGAAATATACAAACTAGAGGAAAGAGGGGGAACTAATGAAAAAATTTAGTTATATTTTATTTGATAATTACAATACATTAACAGACTTTAATTTGTATATTCAAAAATCAGAAATATCAGAAGCGGAAATAAAAACAGAAACTTTAGATATTCCTCGGAGCAGATGGAGAGCTAGATTTTACATATTTTTTTACAGGAGAAGCAAAATTTAAAAATAGAAAAATTAATATATCACTTGCTAATTTTAAACGATATATATCTTTACAAGATTATAGTAGAATACAAAATGCAATTCACGGAAAACGAATGAAGGTAAGATTAAGTAAAGACTTAAATTTTTATTATTTAGGAAAAGTAAAAGTAGGTGCATTTGAAGAAAACGGATTGATTAGAACTGTAATTATAGAATGTGACGTCGAACCATACAAATATGATTTAACTGCATCAAATGAGGAATGGTTATGGGATCCATTTGATTTTGAAAGTGGAATTATAAACGAAACAAAAGATTTACAAGTAAATGGAGAACTAGAAGTATCAATATATGGAAGAAGAAAAAGGGTGATACCAAAAATTACTTGTGAAAATCCAATGCAAGTGATTTTTAATTCAAATACATATAACTTGTCAGTCGGAACACAAAAAGCCCTAAATATTGAAATATGCGAAGGAAAAAACGTATTAAAATTTGTAGGTAATGGAAAGGTAACTGTTGAATATAGGGGAGGTAGTTTATAATGTATCAAGTAAGATGTGATGACAATATCATACATGATTTACGAGATGAAGATTTGAAAATTATCTCTCCGAAATTGTCAGTTGAAATAAATAAGACAGGAAGTTTTGATTTTATAATACCACCACAAAATCCTTATTATGATTCGATAAAAAAATTAAAAAGTATAATTACAATATATCAAGATGATGAAGAAATTTGGAGAGGTAGAGTGTTAAATGATAAGCTAGATTTTTACAATAGAAAGCAAGTCGAATGTGAACGGCGAGCTTTCTTTTTTGCTTGATAGTATACAAAGACCATATGAGTTTCAAGGTTCTCCAAATGACCTGTTTAAGCAATTTATTAATAATCATAATTCACAAGTTGAAGAAGAAAAACAGTTTGTAGTAAGAAATGTAGATGTACCAGATAATAATAATTATATAAATAGGAAAAATAGTGATTATTCAAATATATGGGATGAAATAAATGATAAATTAATTGATACAAATGGTGGGTGTCTTGAAACAGGTTTATTAGAAAATGGTAAGAGACATATTGACTATATTTCAAAATATACACATATCAATTCACAAATTATCCAGTTTGGAGAAAACTTACTTGATATAACACAATATGCAAAAGGAGAAAATATTAAAACAGCAATTATACCAGTGCGGTAAAGATAAATTGAATATATCAAGTGTAAATAACGGAAAAGATTATATCTATGATGAAACAGCAGTTAAGTTATTTGGCTGGATATGGGATACTGTAAAATATGATGATGTGACATTGCCAGAAAATTTGCTAACAAAAGGACAAAACTATTTAAGTAGTGTAATCAATGAAAGTATGACAATAGAATTATCAGCAGTAGATTTACATCATTTGTATTGTGATATTGAAAAATTTCATAAAGGTGATTTGGTAAGAGTTATTAGTATTCCACATAAATTAGATAGGTATTTTCAAGTCAGTAAATTGTCATTAAGTTTAGATAATCCAAAAGAATCAAAACTGACACTTGGACAGACTTTTTCTACTTTAACTCAAAATCAGTTGAAAGAAAATAAGGCTATACAAAAGTCTATTACCATTTCAAATGCAGATAATGTAAAAGTTACTAAAGACATTGAAAGTTTAAAAGAAAATTTTAAAAAACTAGATGATACACTTGTTGAAATACCTTCAGAATATGTAAAAACAAACACATTTGAAAGTTATAAAACAGAAGTGAATCAAAAGATTGCAAGTGTATATACTGTACGTGGTAGTGTAGCAGATTTTGAAGCTTTACAATCACTACAGAGCAAAAATATTGGTGATGTATATAACTTGTTATCTACAGGTGCAAATTACGTGTATACCGAAGATGGTTGGGATAAACTGAGTGAAACAATTGATTTAAGTGCATATCTAAAAACAGAAGATGCAAAACTAATATTTGTATCTTTAGAGGATTTTCAAGCTCTTGTAGAAAGAGTTGAAGAGTTAGAAAATAAAAATAATGAAAATATAGAAGGAGGGACAACATAATGGCAAATATAACAGAATTAATTAAAAATATTAGAAATGCAATATATGGCAAGGATGTAAGAGAAAGTATAGCAGGAGCAATTGAACAATGTTATGAAGACGCTTCAAAATCTGGAAATGCAAATATGGAAGTGACAGATGCCAGAGGAAATTATAATACATTGAAAAAAAGATTAGATAATAGCGATAGTGTGAAAGCAGATAAAACAATAACAAATAATTTACAAAATCAAATAAATGGATTAGCAAGTGGAAGTCCATTGGTGGCTAGTTCATTAAGTGAAATGACTGACACAAGTAGGGTATATGTTAATACTAATGATGGACATTGGTATTCTTATGATGGTAAAGAATGGATTGATGGTGGTGTTTATCAAGCTACAGAAATTTTAATAAATGATGAAAATTTAATAGATATTAGAAATGATATAAATAGTTATAAAAATTCCATTTATTTAGGAAATACTTTATTAATAAATGGAACACCTCAAATAAAAGGGATTATAAGCGATACTACAGGAATATTTAGAATAGATAAAACAGATGCTAATCTTATAGCCTCAGAAAAATATTATTTTTTACCAAAAAATTCTTATTTAAATATAATTACTAATGGTTTAAAAATAAATCTATATTTTTATGATGAAAATTTATCTTTTATAGAAAGTCTTTATAAAAATGGTGATTTATCAAGTGCTAATATTAACTTATTAAATGAAAATTATACCTTCTTTAGAGTAGGTTCATGGTTAGAAAACAATACAGAAGAATTATATAATAACTTAGAAATTTCAATTACTAATGATTATATAAATTCTTTGCAACAAAAAGCTAATATATTTTCATTAAAATCTATTAATTTTAATACTTCTGAATTAACTTTGGAATTTTCTAATGGGACTTATTTAAATTTAGGAAAAAAATTATTAGACTTAAGTAATAAATCTTACTTAGTAGATTTTGTTGAAGATGGTTCATTTATATGGTATGATTATAATTTGGATATTATGACAAAAAACAGAAATTCAGATAAATCAATTTTAATTGGTGCAATTTGGAAAGTTAATAATTTATATTATGTTGATTTATATTGTAATCATAATAAACTTAAAATTGATGATATGCCACAAATTTACTGTAATATTTTTGAAGAAAAAACAAATTTTGTTTTTATGGGCGATAGTATTACAGAAGGTGTTGGATGTACAAGACCTTACCCCAATTGGATACCTCAATTAACTGGAGTTCATTATATTCTTAATATGGGTCTTGGTGGCTCTTGTATTACTCCAAAAACTGATGATTACCCTTCTTGGGAAACTGGTATTAAAAGTTTTTATGAACGTCTTAATGAAATACCATCAGGAACTTTAAATTTATCATTATTTGGTGGTGTAAATGACTGGATAACAGGTAGAGAATTAGGAGATATATCCTCAAATAATACTAATACATTCTATGGAGCTTTAAAAGCTATTTGTGAATACATTATTAATAAATTTCCTAGTATTCCTTTTTTTGTATTTACCCCTATACAAACTAACTTTATAGATAGACCTGCTAATATTCCAAATGATAACGAATATTATGGTAATACAGAAGGTTATAACCGTAAAGGCTTAAAACTTTTAGATTATGTAAATGCAATAAAAGAAGTCTGTGAATTATATTCAGTTCCTTGTTGTGATTTATATAATAATTCTTTTTATGGTTCAGTTAAAATTCTTGGTAATAATAATGGTACTTCTGGAATTTATGGAAGTGACGGCTTACATCTTAATGATGAAGGTCAAAAAAGATTAGCACTTAAAATGAGTAGGTTTATTAATAATAATTATTAGCTAGTATAGCATGAAGTTACATGTTTTAGGAGGAAGGATAATGCAAGATACAGAATTAATTGAAAAAGTAGCTCACTTAGAAGAACGAGAAAAGTCAAATACAAAAAGAATAGATGCTGTTGAAAATAAAGTTGAAAATATATATGACTTAACATTAAGTGTAAGAGAAATAGCAACAGAAATGAAAGCAATGAGAGAAGACCAAAACAAAATGAACGAACGCTTAAAAATAATAGAAGAAAAGCCAATTAAGGACTATGAAGACACAAAGAAACAAGTAAAAGGCAAAGTAATTTCTTTTGTGACTGGAATAGTATTAACAGCAATAGCTTTTGCACTAGGATTAAGTAAATTTATGTAAGAGGTGATTATAATGAAAGATAAATTAAAAAACATATTTAAAAACAAAGAACGAACAATAGGCTTAATAATATCAATATTATGTGCTAACGTTTTATTATTAAATTGTTATTTAGAGTATGATAAAACAGGACAAGTTGATACAAATAAAATATCAGAGGCAATAAGTACAGTAATAGATGAAATAAATAAATCTAGTACAGAAATACCAAATCTAACAGAAACAGATGAACAATCATTAGAAGTTCAAGAAACAGAGTCAGAAGGCTTTGAAGAACAGGGAATAGTAGCATATAATGGAGCAGAAAAAACACCAAATGTTCAACTAGGAGAATATGCAGGATTAACATATTATTCACAACTAGACAATAGATGGCGTTATAATATGTACTCTAGTGTAGGAGATAGTTCACAAACAATAGGAACATCAGGATGTGGGCCAACTTCTGCAGCAATGGTTGTTTCAAGTATAAAAGGTAATATAACACCAGACACAATGGCAAACTTATATACACAATATGGCTATCGTTCAGCAAATCAAGGTACATATTGGAGTGCATTTAAATGGACCGCTGATGTATTTGATATTGGATATAGTGAATGTTACAAATTAGATGATGCAGTAGCAAAATTAAAAGATAATCATTATATAATAGCAAGTTGTAATCAAGGCTTATTTACATATGGAGGACATTTTATAGTT
>ENA-ORUA01001474-ORUA01001474.1-human-gut-metagenome-genome-assembly--contig:-NODE-1474-length-21194-cov-3.542694_pt1 | contig 21194 bp, 16 predicted proteins | sample MGYA00242076_ERZ509201 | MGnify/ENA primary metagenome ERZ509201 (study PRJEB26280, sample SAMEA2338863) | human gut metagenome | biome: human gut; feature: human-associated habitat; material: faeces...
CAAACGCAAACTCAAGAACCTTCATTCCCGGATAACCGTTATCTTTAAGAATCTTCGCAACCTCAGGAACTTCAACACCTAAGTCCTCAGCAATAATCTTCTTATCACCGATTGATTCATTGATTGCATCAAGAAGCTTCTGTCCCGGTCCCTGTCTGTATTCGCCCTGTCTTGCATCCGGCATGTCTGCAGGAATTGTGTAATACTTAACAATTCCAATAAAGTGGTCAATTCTGATAACATCATACAGTCTTGCAGATGCTTTCATACGCTTTCTCCACCAACTGAAATCATTAGCTTCCATTTTCTCATAATCATATAATGGATTACCCCACTTCTGACCTGCATCTGAGAACGCGTCTGGTGGAACTCCTGCCACCTTAATTGGTGTGAGATTCTCATCCAACTGGAATTCACCCTGATTAGCCCATACATCAACGCTGTCATAACCCATGTAGATAGGAATATCTCCTATAATCTCTATTCCGTTATCATTAGCGTATTTCTTAAGTGCAGTCCACTGTCTGTAGAATTCAAACTGTATGAATTTCCAGTATCCTATATCATCAGAAAGCTGCTCTTCATATCGGCTCATTGCCTCAGGCTTTCTGAACTTTATGTCAGTTTCCCATTCACCCCATGAAACATTGTTAAAATGGGACTTCAATGCCATAAACAGAGCATAATCCTCAAGCCAGTCTGCATTATCTTTAACAAAATTATCAAACTGCTTGTAAAGAGGAAGCCCCTTGGCAAGCGTCTTCTTGCTTTCTGCACATGCAGCCTTAAATCTGTTATAAGCAATTCTTAATATGTCAAATCTGTTATTATATATCTTTTCATAACTGACATATCTTTCGTCACCAATATTTCCATCTCTGTAGGTTCCGAATCTTCCATTAACAGCGTCATCTTCAGAAACATTTACAGGCACAATCCCATCACCCCAGTCTCTTGAAATAACCTCTGACTTTAACAAGAATCCAGCCTCAATAAGCATATCAAGATCAACAAAGTACGGATTACCTGCAAATGCAGAATATGACTGATATGGGCTGTCACCATAAGTAGTTGGTCCTAACGGAAGTACCTGCCAGTACTTATGATTACATTCTTTAACAAATGTAACAAAATCATATGCATCCTTGCCAAATGTACCTATACCATAAGGTGATGGCAATGAACTTACAGGCATAAGTATGCCTGCATTTCTCTCAAACTTAGTATCAGACATTAGCAGCACCTCCGTCATTATCATTCATATCTTCTGTGAATTTCTTAACACTCTCTGCTTCTGACTGCGTAAGTAATTTTTCAACATCAAGAAGAATAACAAGCTGTCCATTAACATTGGCAACCCTGTCAAGATATTCTGTATCAACAGTCTTCGCAAGCGCCGGCATCTGTACAATGCTCTGAGCATCAATATCACCTATTTCAAGCACCTCATCAACCTCAAGAGCAAGCTTGACAACACCAGGTATATTTACAATTACTGTACTGTCTTCTCCAATCACACCAACATTGTCATCTGTGCCAAACTTTTTCCTTAAACTGAATGCAGGAATAACCTCCCCTCTCAGATTAACAATTCCACTTATATATTTCATTGCATTGGGAACTCTTACAATATTAATCTCTCTTTCTATAGACTGAACAAGATTAATATCCACTCCAAACTGCTGATTCCCTAATCTGAAAATTACTGGTTTTATGTAATCTGCCATACTGATATACCACCTTTCATTATTCTTCAGTCTTTCCTGTGCTTATCCATGTAAGATACGCGTTGATAAACGGATCGATATTGCCATCAAGTACACTGCCCGCATTAGCAACTTCCTTATTAGTTCTGTTATCCTTAACCATTGTATATGGCTGAAGAACGTAACTTCTTATCTGGCTTCCGAAATTAATATCCTTGACATCTCCTCTGATTCCAGATAGATTCTCTGCATTCTCAGCCTCCTTTAAAAGATAGAGCTTAGCCTTTAACATCTGCATAGCTTTATCTTTATTCTGGTGCTGAGATCTTTCATTCTGACACTGTACAACAATTCCTGTTGGAAGATGTGTAATTCTGATTGCTGATGACGTTTTATTAATGTGCTGTCCACCTGCACCACTTGAACGATATGTATCAATTCTTAAATCATCATCATTAATCTCAATATCTATATCCTGATTAATATCAGGCATTACGTCACATGATACGAAAGAAGTCTGTCTCTTACCTGCCGCATTGAATGGAGATATTCTTACAAGTCTGTGAACACCATGTTCAGATTTCAGATGTCCATATGCATTCTCTCCTCTTATCTCTATAGTAACCGACTTAATTCCTGCTTCTTCACCTTCAAGATAATCAAGTGTTTCTGTTGTATATCCGTGACTTTCCGCCCATCTTGTATACATTCTGAAAAGCATCTGACACCAGTCACAGCTTTCTGTTCCACCTGCTCCTGCATGAAGTGTAAGAATGGCATCACATGCATCATGTTCTCCAGAAAGCAATGTCTCAATCCTTAAACTTTCCATCTTGTCTTCAAGACCCGTTATCTCTTCTTCTATCTCTGGAATAAGCGACTGATCATTAGATTCCTCTGCCATCTCAATAAGTGTCTTAACATCATCAAGTCCTGTTTCTAGCTCATTGTATCTTTCAAATGCATCCTTTAAGCCTTTAAGCTCTTTCATTGCATTCTGTGATTTATCCGGATTATCCCAGAATCCCGGAGATTCCATATCAGCCTCTAATTCTTCAATCCTTTTCTGCTTATTGTCAAGATCCAGAGAATTCTTAATCTGAGCCATAGGCTTATCGTATCCTGAAATTCTGTATCTAAACTGGTCTAACTCTACCATATGTCCTCCAAAATAATAGGCGCGGACGCTGATATTTCAAGCATTCCGCGCCCTGATGTCTCTTATAAACTTATGCCTGTCTTCCGCAGCAATTCTTATATTTCTTGCCACTTCCGCATGGGCATGGATCATTAGGATATATCTTCTTCTCTGTTCTTCTCGCTGGTCCCTTAACAGATGGTCCTTCATCCTTATTAGTACCTGTTACCTTGGCAACCTGTTCTCTTTCAACCTTCTGTTCTACCTGAATATGCATAAGAAGTCTTACAGTATCCTCTGTAATTCCTGCAGTCATCTCATCAAACATGTCATAGCCCATCATCTTATACTGGACAACAGGATCTCTCTGACCAAGTGCCTGAAGACCTATACCCTGCTTTAACTGATCCATATCATCGATATGATCCATCCACTTTCTGTCAATTACCTTAAGAAGGATTACTCGCTCGATTTCTCTTATCTGCTCAGCCTCTGGGAAAAGTGCTTCTTTATCTTCGTAAAGTTTAACTGCCTTCTCCTTAAGATCATGTATTAATTCATTCTTATTCTTAATATTCTCTCTGTATTCCACTCTCTCAATAGGAATAGTTGGAAGAAGAAGCTCATTAATCTCATCATAATCCCATTCGTTAGCATCTTTATCTTCACTTACACAGCGGTTAACTACATTCTCTACATAATCAGTTATCATCTTCATGATAGAATTACGCATGCTTTCCCCATCAAGAACTCTTCTACGTTCTGCGTACATAATCTCTCTCTGCTCATTCATAACCTGATCATATTCAAGAAGATGGCTTCTGATACCAAAGTTATTAGTCTCAATCTTCTTCTGAGCTGTCTCTATAGCCTTGCTTAACATCTTATGCTCAATCTGCTCATCCTCAGATACCCCAAGACTGTTGAAAATATTCATAAGTCTTTCCTGTGCAAACAGTCTCATAAGATCATCTTCAAGAGAAATGTAGAATCTTGATTCACCAGGATCTCCCTGTCGTCCAGAACGTCCACGTAACTGGTTATCAATACGACGGCTTTCATGTCTTTCTGTACCAATAATCTTAAGACCACCTGCAGCAACAGCCTCATCATCAAGCTTAATATCAGTTCCTCGACCAGCCATGTTAGTAGCAATAGTAACTGCACCATGACGTCCTGCCTCTGATACTATCTGTGCCTCTAACTCATGATACTTCGCATTAAGTACATTATGAGGTATACCCTTCTTTCTTAACATCTCACTAAGAAGCTCAGACGTCTCAATTGTTATTGTACCGACAAGAACAGGCTGTCCTTTTTCATGAGATTCAATAACAGACTGTACAACAGCATTAAATTTGCCTTTCTTAGTCTTAAATACAGCATCATTATAATCAACTCTTATAACAGGCTTGTTAGTCGGCACTTCAACAACATCCATGTTATAGATTTCACGGAATTCCTTCTCTTCTGTAAGAGCTGTACCTGTCATACCAGCCTTCTTCTCAAACTTATTAAAGAAGTTCTGGAATGTAATAGTTGCAAGAGTCTTACTCTCTCTCTTAACCTTAACATGCTCTTTGGCTTCTATCGCCTGATGAAGACCATCTGAATAACGACGTCCTGGCATAATACGTCCTGTAAATTCATCTACTATAAGTACCTCATCATCTTTAACAACATAATCCTTATCCCTGAACATAAGATTATGAGCGCGAAGTGCAAGTGTAACATTATGCTGAATTTCAAGATTCTCAGGATCTGCATAATTATCTATATGGAAGAACTGCTCAACCTTGTGAATACCCTGTTCAGTAAGGTTAACTACCTTATCCTTCTCATTAACGATGAAGTCTCCATCTTCTTCAACTTCCTCGTTCATGATTGCCTGCATCTTAGTTCTCTCACCCTTATATTCGCCTCGCTGTAATTGCCTTGCAAGTATATCACAGAGTTCATATAATTTAGTAGATTTTCCGCTCTGTCCTGAGATAATAAGAGGTGTACGTGCCTCATCAATAAGAACAGAATCGACCTCATCTATAATACAGTACTTAAGATTTCTTAATACAAGTTCACTCTTATATATAGCCATGTTATCACGAAGATAATCAAAACCAAGTTCATTGTTAGTTACATATGTAATATCACTTCCATATGCAGCCTGCCTCTCTTCTCTTGTTGAGTCGTGTAATACAACGCCAACCTTAAGGCCTAAGAATTCATGTATCATACCCATCTGCTCAGCATCTCGCTTAGCAAGGTAATCATTAACAGTAACTACGATTACGCCCTCTTCAGTAAGTGCATTAAGATATGCTGGAAGTGTACACACAAGTGTCTTACCTTCACCAGTCTTCATCTCGGCAATTCTTCCCTGATGAAGAATAATTCCTCCGATAAGCTGAACACGATAATGTTCCATACCAAGAACTCTCCTGCCCGCTTCCCTTACTGTTGCAAATGCTTCCGGCAGAATATCATCAAGAGTCTCTCCCTTAGCTAATCTGTCCTTAAACTCCTTAGTCTTTCCTTTAAGTTCTTCGTCGCTTAACTTGCTATAAGATTCTCTGTAGCCTTCAATCTTATCAGCAATTGGATATATTCTTTTCAATTCATGTTCGCTGTGTGTTCCAAATAATTTCTGAGCTAATCCCATTACTTTATATATCTCCTTATAAAAGCCTATTTATGTTGTAATTGTACCACTATTTAGATATTCTATCAAGTAAAGTTAAACCATTAAAATTCTATAAATAGATTTCTTATACATATAAAGAAATACCGCCTACCGGCACTAACCGGCAGACGGTACTCTAAAAAAGAGGATAAACCCATATGACGTAAAAAAGCATACTAATCAAGTTCTGGTTCAATCAAACCATATGTGTTGCCTTTTCTCTTGTAAACAACATTAACTTCCTCTGTCTCTGAATTAAAGAACACATAGAAATTATGTCCAAGAAGCTCCATCTGAACACATGCTTCTTCAGGATCCATTGGCTTGATTCCGAATCTCTTGGTTCTGATAATCTTAACCTCATCGTCATCATAATCTTTCTCTACAAATTCCTGTGCAAATGCTGCTGCGTTCTGCTGCTTGTCAACAATCTTATTCTTATACTTCTTTAACTGACGTTCGATAACTTCTTCGACAAGGTCAATTGAAACATACATATCGCTGCTTACCTGCTCGCTTCTTATGATGTTACCCTTAACCGGAATAGTTACCTCAATCTTCTGTCTTTCTTTTTCTACACTCAAGGTTACATTAACTTCTGTCTCTGGTGCAAAGAATCTGTCAAGCTTTCCAAGCTTCTCCTCTACTGCTGACTTTAATCCCTCTGTTATATCAATATTTCTTCCTGTAATTATAAATCTCATGATGTCCAACTCCTTTACGTGTTTTATAATCGTGGGCAGAGGTAAGAATCTGATCGTAATTCCTTTCCAACCTTCTCTTTATAAAATCTATCAGACATTCTTCCTTCTTAAATCACCACATGTGTCGAAAGAATATATACACATGCAGCTAACACGACCTAAGATACATTTCTGTATACTTATTTTATGTAAGTATTATATCATATATTTGTAAATTAACAAGTATGTCCTTTAATTATTTTATGCAAATATGTCAAGTGTCATAAGTAAGTTTTCTGATTTTTTGCAAATATTCACAAAACATTTATTCTGTTCCAGGTATACTAAATTAATAACAAAATATTGTGGATAATTGTGGATAATGTGGATAACTTGGTTGATAAGTCTCATTTTAGATAAAATCGGTCTTTAAAAATGTGGAAAACTTTTCAAAGCATTTTAAAATCTTGTCAAGCAATTATTGAAATAAATACAATCTGAATTTCTTTTTGGTTAGTATGCACAAGGAAGTTTTTGTCAATATTTGTTTTTAATTTTTTTATAGAAATATCCAGTATTTTCCTGTATTATAATAACGATATTATTGAAATTAAGCGAGGCATATTATCATGAAAAAAACTATAGTTATAACTGGTGCTTCCCGTGGAATCGGAAAAGCAATTGCAATAGAACTTGCCGGAAAAGACACTAATATTGTTATCAACTGTGTGAATAATGTGGATAAACTAAATGAAGTCAAATCCATTATTGAGGAAAAAGGCAGTGTCTGTGAAACATTTATAGGCGATATGGGAAATTACAGTGATGTACAGAAAATGTTTGACATGTGCCTTCAGCGTTTCGGTCAGGTTGATGTGCTTATCAACAATGCCGGAATATCTGTTGTCGGACTTTTCCAGGATATGGGCGAAAATGAGTGGCACAGGATATGTAACACTAACATAGATTCTGTGTTTAACTGTTGCCATTTTGCTGTTAAAGACATGATGAAAAGGCACTGTGGTAAGATTATTAATATATCTTCTGTGTGGGGACTGTATGGTGCAAGCTGTGAGGTTGCATATTCAGCAACAAAAGGGGCAGTCAACTCATTTACAAAAGCACTTGCAAAGGAACTTGCTCCAAGTGGTATTCAGGTCAACGCTGTTGCCTGCGGAGCTATTGACACAGAGATGAACGGTCATCTCTCAGATGATGACAAGGCTTCCCTTGCCGAAGAAATTCCTGCAGGCCGTTTTGGAAACCCGCAGGAAGTCGCTGAACTTGTTAAATCTCTTGCCGGGATGAACAGTTATCTTACCGGTCAGATAATAACTCTTGATGGCGGCTGGATTTAATCAGCCTGTATAACTTTTATCAATCTTAATCACGGCGCGGCATTCACTCTGCTTCTCCGTGATTTTTTTCTGAATCTGTTTCTTTATCTCATCATCTGAAAGATGATAATTATAAGGAACAAGCACATCAAATATAAGATTCGTTATATATGGGCCTTTAACAGTCCTAAAATCATGTATATCCAGTTCCTCACCTACTGACTTTACAACCTCAGTAGTCATATTTCGCAAATGATTTATCACCTCATCATCTGTAACTACCGGATCCATATGTATGCTTATAAAGCATTTCATGCGCTTTTCAACTCTTCTTTCAGCCATGTCTATATAATCATGTGCTTCCATCATGTCCATATTAGCCGGAACCTCTGCATGAAGCGATGCATATACTCTGCCCGGACCGTAATTATGCACAATCAGGTCGTGAACCCCAATTATGTGCTTATCCTGAAGAACAATATTCTGAAGTTCCTGTACATATTCTTTAGTTGGTGGCTGACCAAGAAGTGGCTGCAATGTATCTTTTGCCGCACCAAAACCAGCTAATATTACAAATACTGCAACAACAACTCCTGCTATTCCATCTATATTAATATCAGAAAACAGTGTAAGAAGCACTCCTATAAGGACTACTGACGTTGCAACGCAGTCTGATAAGCTGTCTGTTGCTGTAGCCTTCATTGCAGCAGAATCCACCTTATTGCCAAGATATTTGTTGAATTTAGCCATCCACATTTTCATAAGAATTGATAATACAAGTATTATAAGAGATGACACAGATACCTCAAGCGGCGTAGGATGAAGTATTTTCCTGAATGATGTTGTCAGCAGTTCAAAGCCCATAATTATAATTGCTCCTGATACTATGAAGCCTGATATATATTCGATTCTTCCATGACCATACGGATGTTCATAATCAGCCGGCTTTCCTGCAAGCTTAAAACCTATAAGTGTAACAATTGAAGATCCTGCAGCCGAGAGGTTATTGGCCGCATCCGCCATAATTGAAACTGATGCCGTAAGCACTCCTGCAATTATCTTTGCTAAAAACAGTATAAGATTACAGATTATCCCCACAATCCCGGCAAACACACCATATCTTGTACGGACTTCAGGGTTCTTCGTCTTATCATAATCTTTTATGAACCTCTTAAGTAATAAATCTATCATTTCCTTCTCCTTCATGCCCTCTGGCATATTTGCATTAAGTATATACCATATTGGATTTAATTTAAAGATTCTTATTTTTTGATTTACAGTATATACACAAAAGGACTATAATGGAAGCAATTATTGTGTTTAATCATTACAACTATCTTGGAGGACAACAATGTTAGACTTTGAAAAGGTAATACCAGAAGATGTAGGAATATCTTCCACAGGACTTATCAGCTTTGCCAGAAAGCTTGAATATAACAACATTCCTATGCACAGCATAATTGTCATGCGACACGGTAAGATATGTATGGAAAGCTACTATGCACCATACACGAGAGACACTCTCCACAGAATGTTTTCTGTCACCAAATCTTTCGTTTCACTTGCCATCGGACTGCTTGCAGATGAAGGGAGAATCTCACTTGATGACCATATTGCAGATTATTTTCCTGAAAAGCAGCCAGAAACAGGCGTGCACCCATATATGCAGATGCTCACAATAAGGCAGATGCTCACAATGAGAACGTGTCACGATAAAAATGCATACAAAATCGGAGACTCTCCTGACTGGGTAGGTTCTTTCTTTACTGTTACACCCGACCACGTTCCAGGGACTAATTTCTCTTATGATACAGCTTCAACGCATACATTAGGTGCACTTGTTGAAAAGCTCACTGGTATGGAACTTCTTGATTATCTGAGAACAAAGTTCTTAGACGAATTAGGATTTTCTAAAGAAGCATTTATATTAAAATCTCCTGATGGCAAAGTAAGCATGGGCGGTTCAGGAATGTGTGCAACACCGCAGGATATCCTTAAGGTTATGTATATTGTATCCCAGAATGGTAAACTTGGCGGGAAGCAGTTACTCCCTTCCGGATATCTTAAGGAAGCAACTGTTAAGCAAAGTGACCCTTATGGAAAATCAGGCACATGGGAAGAGATGCAAGGCTATGGCTACCAGTTCTGGATGACAACTCACAATGGTTATGCATTTTTTGGCATGGGTGGACAGCTTGCCATATATTATCCAGATAAAGATGTTATTCTTATTACCACTGCTGATACACAGGGTCGTCAGGGCGGAGTTCAGCTGATATATGATGCATTTTATGAGGAAGTATACAGCCATATTGATGCATGTACTTATAATGGTGATAATAGTGATTATGAAGAATTCCAGAAGTTCGAGAACTCACGCCAGCTTCTTGTTGAACCGGGCGAATATAGTTCAAACCTTGTAAGCAAAATCAACGGACAGAGCTATGAATTTGACGATAATACATGTGGTGTAACAGACATAAAGCTTACATTTAACGGAGATGAAGGAACATTTTTCTATACTAATGCAACAGGAAATCACGAGCTGCATTTCGGACTCGGAAAGAATGTTTTCCAGAACTTCCCTGATTATAATTTCAAATGTGGTGCAAGCGCAGCTTTCAGGACAGACAATAATCTTCTTATCAAGGTGCAGATTATTGACAGTTCTGTCGGCAATATATATATATCATTAAGCTATATTGATGATTATGTTACTGTTATGATGAGAAAGATTGAAGAGAGTTATTTTACTGAATACGATGGTGTGTTCAGTGGCAAATTAAGCATTTAGATATCAAAGGGCGATCACACTCACCTGTATGACTGCCCTTTTCCTTTACTTTTCTATGATTCTTCCTTCACTAATCTCAATTATCTCGTCAGAGAGCATCTCAAGTTCTTCCTTATCGTGGCATGCAATTATGATAAGTGCACCTCTCTTCTTCTGTTCCTCAAGTATCTCATGAACCTGCTTTGCTCCGGCTTCATCAAGTGCGTTGATAGGCTCATCAAGTATGATAAGGTCAGGATTCTCCATGTAGGCTGCAGCAATTCCCAGTTTCTGCTTCATACCAAGAGAATATTTTCTGTAAGTTCTCTTATCATCAGGGTCAAGACCTACCTGATGTATTACCTCTCTTATATGTTCATCATCGACTCTGTTCTGGATTGAAGCAAGCACCTTAAGATTCTTAAAGCCCGTATAATTACCAATAAATGCGGGATTCTCTATTAACACTCCGACACTGTCCGGAAATGTCATATCCTTTCCAAGAATCTTGCCATCTATCTCAACAGTTCCCTCTGTTGCTGATATAAGACCGCATATAACTCTCATAAGCATTGTCTTTCCTGAGCCATTCTTTCCCTTTAAGCCATACACTTTACCGCTTGTAAGTTCCAGGTTAACATTATCAAGAACCTTTGCCTTCTTTATAACCTTTGAAACATTTGTAAGCTTTATTACCATAATTACACCCTCCAATCACTCTTCTTTAATATATCCATTCTCCTAAACGATGCATATCCTGCAATTACAGAAACGACTATCAGCACAATATCTGCAATAACCGTCAGTGTAAGACTTCCGCCTTCCGGTGTATACATAATATTTCTTAACGCCATGAAGCCATTACCTATAAACAGGAATGACCTAAAAAATACTCCCATAATCAGTATAACTACGACAGCAATGTACCCGATAATCGGTCCCATAATCTGTGAAACGCATATCTGTACAAGGCATATTGCAATTGTTGTGAGAAGCCCCACAATAATCATATACACTGCAAGTCTTGTAAGATTCGGGTTATTCTTTATCAGTGTTTTGTCGTAACCGTCTATACTGATACACACTTGTCTATTGACCTGCAGACTCAGTCTTCCACCTGCCAGCGAAACACCGGCTATCTCAAGTATTAAGATTCCATAACAGATACATGCAGTAAGCACTGCCCATATACATTTGGAAATCCACCATACCAGCTTCTTACCGGCTCTCATAAGAACCATTCCACCATAACCGTTAATGTCCTTGAATGGATAATTACCTATTGCAAAACCAATAAGAATATTCGGAAGTATGTATGCTGTCGGAATATTAATATCCGTCTGTACATCCACAATCCAGCGCATCCCGCGAAATATATATAATATGATATCCGATGATGTGTACTGTCCCATAAAATGTTTTGTCTTACAGCGCACAAGAAAGTCTGTTATAAGAACAGCATATACCACTGCAATCAGAAGAAATTTCTTCCACTGATGCACTATTCCATTAATGAAATCATATTTTATCTGAAACATCACATTTTTCATCTGAAAAAGTCCTTTCTTCTGATAATCACAGTTGTTACCAGTGACACAGCCAGACACAGTATCAGCGGATACAATATATTCCGCCATATCTGCACACCGTTCATATAGATATTGCCTCTTAACTTGTAATAATATGTAAGAAATCCCATGTACGCCATGTTCTCAAAGCTGCTCACAGCCAAGGCAGCAAGGAAACCTGCCCACTGGTTATTAGTAAACCACCACATAATCATCATAAGCGTGCCTGATACATACAATATTGCAAATGCTTCTATAACAAATGCAATTATAAAAAGCCACAGTGATGGGCGGTTCTGTACTATATCTCCTGTTGCCATGAATGCCTTGCTGAATTTTTCATCCCAGTTATATACTTTTCCTGTCATCAGATACCCGGCTATTAAAGTTACCACCGTAATATACGCAGAGAAAAATCCTGCTGCCACAACCATATTAATCTGTGAATTAATCCACACATTTCTTACATTCTTTCTTCTTATAACTATTGCACTGTTCAAATCATATTTCTGAATATAAAGAACATAAAACAATACAAATGGAACAACATATCTCCACATTGTACTTACATTCACACTGATAAGTGCATCATACAGGCACGGATTTCCATTAATAACAGACTGACTCACAAGTTTTAGAATTATATCCATCGGTACAAGTGCTGTTACTAATACAAACACAGCCGCCGTAAGTGCAGCCTCACTTACATTAAATAATAATTTTAATTTCTTCATCCATCTATACCCCTGATTACAATCGCCTGTCTTACTGGATAAGCCTTAAAACACAGATATATATCTTCATGAAGTAGCTTATCCAGCTTCTTTTCACTCAGATAATTTTTACTAATGGCATATGCCAGTGTAAAGTCTTTGACCTCGCCCTTATTAACAGATACATTATCTTCACATACCATTCCCTGATTTTCATATCCATCCGGATATATAACAAGGTTCGAGTCCGTCACAATACTGAACATATTAAATTTATCATGTGACTCATTCTGAACTTTAACCTTTAAAACTATATAATTAAACCTGCCCAGTTCCTTAACACCGGCGCTGTATTTTTCATTAACCTCCTGTTCAGTGCAGTAATCAATTCCTGTAGCCTTAATCTTTATCCCATCAGAATACTGTATCCATTCATCCTTCTCTACAATCTCTTCTTCCGGCTCTGGAAATCTGTGATTCACATCTATATATCCAACCACAACTACAACAGCAATTACTGCCATTATTATAAATGTAATTATAAACGGGTGCTTTCTTATGCTGAATCTGCCTTTAGTATGTTTCATGCTTAAGCCCTCCTATAAAATACACAACAACCCCAAGTATCAATAATACTGCTATATACACTATGAATGATACTCCGGTATTGGTCTGCGCCATATTAAAAAGCTTTGTCGGTGCGATGCCTCTCAGCCATTTCTTATCAGACATACGCAGTATCGCATTTGCAAATTCAGTAATAATATATGGTGCAAGCATAGCCACAAATCTGTTATTAACTATATTAGATACAATAAGTGCTATTGTTGCCATAAGACCTCCGCACACAAAAAGCAGAATCATATACATAATCATATAAATGTGTGGATGTGTATAAAATATTGCTGACCATATAATTTGGGGAGAACTTGCAAATACACCAACCGGCCACACAAGTGATGGAAGAATAGTTATTGCAGTCAGGTAATTAATAAGCAATGGCATAACCACTACCACACCTCCCGTCACAAACACTGCAATATATTTGGCAGCAAGATAATTAAACTTAGCTGTTCTCGTTACATAATTCTTAATAATTCCACTTTTAATATCCGACAGATATGTAACTGCATACGGCATAGCCGCCAGTATCGGAATCAGCCTTATAAACAGACTGTATTCAAATGATACTCCATTACCTATCCACACCTGAAATGCACTTATCGGCATAAGTGTGGCATTATCAGGCATATATCCCATCAGCGGATTCATGGCTGCCGGTATAATCCTGGTTATAATCTGTGCTATGCTTAACCCCATCCCGATTATAAAAGCCAGCCACAGGCTCCAGCTTTTAAATGCTCTTTCGAGCTCTGTCTTAATCATCACCTTCATACTGTTTTCCTCCCGGCTACCTGTCTATATCAAGCTTTACTATCGGAGAACCAACAGGAAATGCTTTATCAGTTGTACTGTAGCATGTATACAACGAATCTACAGTAAGACCATCTGTTGTTATATCCTTATAGGTATCTATATATTGACCTCCGACATTAGCAGTTGTTCTTGTATAAGAAGTAACAAATTCATAAGGAATGAACTCCATTGCAACAACCTCTTTAGTTTCTCCCGGCTTAATTGTAAGATGATGTCTGAATATTTCATGGTCATCATGAATATTAAGATATGATTGTCTGCTTTCTATGGTTGAATAATATGTTGCATCGTCCTGTTCGTTATATCTGAAGCAATACAAACGGAATCCGTTCGACAGAAACTGAAAATCTTCATCACCATTATTAGTAATCTTTAACTTCATCAGCAGGGCAACCTGCTTGATACCTTTTCTATCATTTGCAAATGTTCCATCTTCATTAATCATCTTGTCATATGCACTGAATTTTTCTGGTGTTTCAGTATCATATTTTATATATTCAGCTATGTCCTCCTCGCTCATCAGCTTGGATAACTCATCAACATTTTCAGCAATGGCTGTTTCACCTATACTGTATGTAAATTTGGTAACCAGTTTCCCTGTATAAATCTCCATATCAACATCTGAATATCTTTCAGCATATTTAGGACTACTTGAAACCATTCCCGCAAACACATTATCAACTTTGTTCTCACGTGATTCGTTCTCCTGAATAATTCCTGTCTGATTGGTCTGATTCTCTACGGCTGTGCTTGTCTCCTGAAAACGCTTCACATCTTCAATGCTCTGTCTGCTGCAGCCTCCCATTAATAATATTCCTGCCATAAGGACCGGAATAATTAAACATTTTCTTCTCCCCATAAGTACCTCCTTGATATAAGTTCTCTTACACTTATATACGAAATACATTTGTAAAAAGTTGAAAAATAATAAAAAATTCCCGGCAGACCATTGTGTATTCACACTTCCGGTCTGCCGGGAATCATTAATTATAATCAATTATCAAATTGTTAATTAGAACATAAGTCTTAATACCCATGTAAGGAAATTAACTGCAACATATGATATTGCCATTATAAGAGGTATCTTCTTCTCATCCTTGCATAATGCACGGATTGCTATGTATACAAATGCATATCCTGCTACATTAGAAAATACTGTTACGCATGAAGATATTCTGTCAATGAATCCTACTGATGTAAGACCTGTTACCCAACTGAGTAACTCTGCTGGTATACCAAGTACTGCTGTAATGGCATATACTGCAAGGCTCTGCATATATGTAACATTAGCCTTGTTAAATGCCTTTGCAAGAAGCATAACTACAAGTGCAATTACAGCTGCCGCTACTGCTACCAGAAGAATCTCAAGAAGCATGTTCTTGAATATTGAGCCTGCTGGATATGGCTTGGTATTAGTATATGAGCTGTAGTAAGATGAAAGTAAGCTGTCAAGTTCTTTACTTCCTGTTGTAACCTTTGCCTTACTGTTAGCAATTAACATATCAAATAATCTTGTAAGCATGTTAATAATTGCCTGACCACCAATAAGTATTGCAATCATAATAACATTAGCTTTAGCAACAAATGCTGATACCGTTTCTACCGGTGATGTAAACAATCCCTTCAACACATTAACATAATCAAGGGCTGCATTAGCTCCTGCCTTCTTAACAGCTTCCATCTGCTGTGAAGCCTGCTGCTGATTAAATCCCTGCTGATATGTCTGCTGACCTGCTCCCTGCTGGAATGTCTGCTGATTAAATTCCTGCTGTGGCTGTGCTGCTCCGGCTGACTGCTGTGCCTGCTGACATGTACAGACTTCTCCGTCCTGTAACTGTTTTCCGCAATACTTACAAAAACTCATTTCTTTTCCCTCCTGAAAGTAAAAGTTATAATATTGTATGGTTGTTGTCTCAACCTTTTTTATAATACCATATATATTTATTTTCAACAATGGTCATATATGCACATTTCAATATAGTAAACTGCTATAAATTGAACTTTAATGTTTTAACATACCACATTTATCAAGTATGAACTCCATTCTCTTTTCATATGAATGAAACTTCACTGCTTTTTCATGTCCGTTTCTTGCAATCTGCGCACGTTCATCCTCATGATTAAGATAATATTCTGTCTTTCTTAACAGGTCATCATGGCTTTCGTAATACACATAGTCTTTTCCATTCTCAAAAAAGTCCATATATTCAAGCTGAAAACTGGTCATAAGAAATCCGCCTGCACCGACAATATCCCACGCTCGAAGCGGAATTCCCGTACGGATATTGCGCATTACAGGATTAATATTAATCCTGCTGCAATTAAAGACCTTCGGCATATCTGTCATGTAATTAACTGCTCCCTTAAGATTAACTCCTATAAGCTCCTTATCAGGATCATCCGTATAGAGGTCTGTTGGAAAATGCCCTGCAAGCTTGTTAAGTATCTGCACCCTCTCTATATTAGCAAGTTTGAAACCTAAAAATGTTGATGAAAACACAAGTGCAATATCTGAAAATGCTCTTTCATCCTGCTTAAAATCTATAAGCTCACATAACTTTTCAAGTATATCAACTGTAAGCACTTTATCAAATATGCTGTCACCATAGATTTCCATCTGTGCTGCCATTGCCGCATCAAAATACCCTCTTAAATATTCCGGTAACCTATCCTTTATTTCATCATAAGAATTCCTGTGATACATTCCTCCGACAAATGATACTTCACTGTGCCATTTGTTCCGTTCATCAGCAGTAAGCGAACCTGTTATCTTACCAACACGGGAACAGTTTACAGCAAGCGGAAGATACCACACATGTTCTGCCCCAAGATTTTTTAGTTCCTCACAATAAAATCTGTCAAATATAAATATATAGTTACATTTATTAAATAAAGATTGATGATACAGTGATATAAGCGGACTATCTACCGTCCATGCAATATATTTTTTCCCAAGCTCTTCACATAAATCCGATACATGTGGAAAATAATTAAGTGAAAAAACACAGTCGTATGCAGAAAAGACCTGCCTAAGCTCCGCATAGTCACGGAGCTTAAAGCCGGTCTCATCATCCTTGTCTATTACTGTTTCTGTGTAATCATGTACTTCATGTCCGAAATATTCAATCGCAGACTTTACATCATCCTGATTGAACACTTTCCATCTGTATAAAAGTATTTTCATTGTGCACATGCCTTTTCAAGTACTTCAAAATAGTTCTCAAATGTCTTACAACAGCACTCATAATTATCTATTATTATGCCATCAACACGCAGTCCGATTAATGCAAATGACATCGCCATTCTGTGGTCATTATATGTGTCAACAACACCCGGCTTAACATTGGCTGGAGATATCTCTATACGATCTCTTCCCTCTTTGACGTCAACGCCAAGATTGTTAAGCTCGTTGACCATAGCCTCAATTCTGTCTGATTCCTGTAATCGTATATGTTCAATATTCTTGATAACTGTAGTAGTCTTTGCAAATGGAGCAATAGCCGCAAGTGTCATTGACTGGTCTGAGAAATCATTCATATCAACATCCACACCGCAATATTCTCCATCCTTAGGTCCGCTGACACATATACCCTCGCGTTCCTCTGTCACAGCACAGCCCATCTGCTTAAGCACATCTATGAACTTAAGGTCACCCTGCATTGAGTTAGAATGTACTCCCTTAACGATAGCTGTTCCGCCTGTAAGTGCTGCTGCCGCATAGAAGTAGCATGCCGCTGAAACATCCGGTTCAATATAATATGTCTGTGGATAGTAACCTGAACCCGCAGGAACTACATACTCTGCCCCTTTATGGTCTACCACACAGCCAAACTGTTCCATCATCTTAGCTGTTATACGCACATATGAACCTTCTGTTTTATTACTTGTAATATGAACATGTATTCCTTCTTCAATCATGGGAGATGTCATCATAAGTGCGCTTAAGAACTGTGTACTTTCACTTATACTTATTGATACATGATTCTGTGGTTTCTTTCCACCATATGCCGCACCCTTTACATTAACTGGAAGATGTCCGTCTTTCTCAAGGAACTCTATCTCTGCTCCCATGCTCTGTAATGCTTCAAAAAGCGGAAGCATTGGTCTTTTCTTCATCTGTTCAGAAGCTTCAATTGTGTACTCACCATCTGATAATGCAAGCATGGCTGTAAGGAATCTGGCTGCTGTTCCAGCACTTCCCACATTGATTGTTGCTCTCTTCTTAGGAATATCTCTTCCATGTCCATGAATGATAACATATCGTTCAACTTCGTTTACTTCGATAATATATCCAAGTGCGATAAGACTTAAAAGAAAATGTCTCGAATCGTCACTGAACAAAACTCCTTTAAGGGTACATTCACCCTGTGATAAAGCTGCCATAAGCAGCGCTCTGTTAGTAATACTCTTTGAACCAGGCACTTCAACTGTACAGTGAATCGGGTGGTCCAGCTTCTTAACCTTGTACTGTGACATAATTTTACTACTCCATTAAACGTAATTATCTCTCGTCCATATCAACATATGGTCTGTGATGTCCAACATATTTGTATGCAGGACGGATAATCTTACCTGCATTAACAAGTTCCTCAAGTCTGTGTGCGCACCAGCCTGAAATTCTCGAAGTTGCAAACATTGGTGTAAACATTTCTTCTGGAATACCAAGCATTGTGTATACAAATCCACTATAGAAATCGACATTGGCACAGACTGGCTTAAACATCTTTCTCTTGTTCATGATAAGCTGTCCTGCCTCGCTTTCAACAAGCTCATATAATGCAAATTCTTTCTGCATTCCTTTCTCTTCTGAAAGCTGTTTTGCAAATTTCTTAAGAATAACTGCTCTAGGATCTGAGTTAGTATATACCGCATGACCCATACCATAGATAAGTCCTGCATGGTCAAATGCTTCTTTGTCAAGGATCTTGTTAAGATATGTACATATCTCATCTTTATTGTCCCAATTGCTGCAATGTGCCTTAATATCTGTAAACATTTCCTGAACCTTTAAGTTAGCACCACCATGCTTAGGTCCTTTAAGGGATGCGATTGATGAAGCTATTGCTGAATATGTATCTGTTCCTGATGAAGTAACAACATGAGTTGTAAATGTTGAGTTATTACCACCACCATGCTCTGCATGAAGAACAAGACAAATATCAAGAACCTTTGCTTCGAGTTCTGTAAAGTCGCCGTCGTCTCTTAACATGTAAAGAATGTTCTCGGCTGTTGAATAACCCTTCTTAGGATTTTTTATCATAAGTGTTCCATCAAGCTTAAAATGTCTGTATGACTGATAAGCATATACTGAAAGAAGAGGCATCTTGGCTATAAGCTGAAGACTCTGTCTTAATACATTAGGAATTGAGATATCATCCGGATTTTCATCATATGAATAAAGACTTAAGATACTCTTCATAAGAGAATTCATAAGGTTAGTACTTGTAGCTTTCATAATAACATCTCTGATGAATGCACCTGAAAGTTCCTGAAGATCTGTTAAGATTCTTATGAATCTGTCTAACTGATCCTTGTCTGGAAGTACTCCGAATAACAGAAGATATGTTGCTTCCTCAAATCTGAATCTGTCAAGGCTGCTTCTCTTGATAAGCTCCTCAACATTATATCCCTGAAAATATAATTCTCCGTCTACAGGTATCTTTCTTCCGTGAACACTCTGGTTACCTAATACATCTGATATCTCTGTGAGACCTGTAAGTACGCCGTTACCATTGCTGTCACGAAGACCTCTCTTTACATCATACTCTGTATACAGATTCTGATCGATTATACCTGAGGCTGTACACTCTTTTACAAGTTCCTCAAAATCGCTCTTATCTACTGTTGAAAGTTCCATCATTTCCTGATTGTTCATGGCTTTCCTCCTCCTGATTATTTCCCGCATAGCTAAACGCAGATGAAGATATTATATCTGCTACTAATAGTGTTTGTCAATTTACTGCTGGCTGTTTCCTGTCTCATCTCTCATTCCAATTACAGCATCAGCAAGCTGTCTCAGATCATCTGCGCTTTCCTGGGTAAACCCTTTCTTGCTTACAACCAGGCAGTTATCATCCCCAACAAACAGATACATATTATCAGAATCCTGATTCCATTTTACAACTTCATTCCAACTGAATGTGTCACTGTCGTTTTCTTCATCTGTAATAATAATATTCTCTGCATCTATCTCATATGTGAATTTAATTCCTACCATCTTTCCATATATATTATGGAATTTCTTTTTATTGCTCTTATCCATTCCAATCATTCCTATATACAGAAATACTACCGCCACTAAACCAAACAGCACTATCATAAATGTATCAGCCTGCTCATTTCCTGTCATCTTAAGAACAAGCTCTCTTATCATCATCATTCCGAATATAAGTCCAAACATATTGTAAATCAGCTTAAAGGTCTTATATCTGCTGTTATCAAAATTACTGGCACGCATGGCACCTTCCATACATTCCTTTGTGAATGCTGTTTCATTCTTTATTGTCATCAATTCCTCCCTGTATAACACTACATTATGAACGCCTCTTTAGCAGGCTTTATCTAAAGAATAATTTTAAGCCCGGTGGGGAGGTGTGTCAATCGTATATTGTGATATGGGAAGGTTACTGACTGCCTGCTGCCAATGGTGGATTTTGTTGATGGCGGTTCGGCTGTATAGCATACATTGCACAAATCTGATATAATACTTACATACATTTCCTATAAGATTATTATCGGTTCAATATTTATAGGCATATTGTTAGTGTCTGGGGTTAGATGTCCTGAATATTATTCTCGTGATACCTATAGGTAGTCGCATTTTGTAACAACTTATAGGAAATTTCTGGACATTTTTCTCTTGTATTAACTGAAGCTTCTGCCTGATGGCTTGAAATTACCTATAAACATTTTATTTCTGAATTGTTTATAGGCATATTTATGAACATTGAAGCTTTTCAGAGAAAATATTGTCAGTTTGTGCCTATAAGACATAAAATCTTTGTATTCTTATAGGTTCAATCAATATTTTGAAATTGAATTCTTGAAATCTAAAAGTGCATTTCTGCTTTGCAGCGACGGACGAATGTTCATGACCTCATCAGCGGATTTTCATAATAGCAGAGGCTGGACGGCATAAACTGCACAAACATGAATTGAA
>ENA-ORUA01001493-ORUA01001493.1-human-gut-metagenome-genome-assembly--contig:-NODE-1493-length-21051-cov-4.010383_pt1 | contig 21051 bp, 20 predicted proteins | sample MGYA00242076_ERZ509201 | MGnify/ENA primary metagenome ERZ509201 (study PRJEB26280, sample SAMEA2338863) | human gut metagenome | biome: human gut; feature: human-associated habitat; material: faeces...
ATCTCCATTTCTCCGTTGGGAGAAACTCCGATGCACTCAACAGGCTAAAGCCCATAAGTAGAAAAGACGCAGATCCTTACCGGATCTGCGCCTTTTCATTTCTAATCATAGATCTGCCCGCGAAGCGTTGATCTATTGTTTTGTTTTACACTGTCTTCACACACTGTGAAAACTTCTGTTTTGCATTTTCTACTTTGTTTGCATCGGCATCCGGTGTCGGATAAAGCCCTCTCTGATGCATCATGTTAAACACATCTTCCTGGATGCAGTGTTCCTGCTCTAAACAGTGAAGGATCGCATCCCTCACACTGTCGTGCACACATTCATTTGCAAATGCATTATAGTTATTTGTTGCCGCCTTCTCAGCCGTGAGTGCATCGGCTAAGATCTCTTTGTCTGTATAAATCTGCTCAGTCATGATCTTCCTCCCTCTCTTATTCCTTAGCTTAACTGTGCATACAAGGAGTTAAAATGTCCCTGATGTTTCTGGGAAATCTCCGTAAATTTTGCACTGATTTCCTGATCCTCTGTGTGTTCTGCAAGCATCTGGAATTTTTTGATCAGAAGATCCTCCTCGGTCAGCAGATCATTTAACACGGATAACTCTTTTTCTGATAACTGGCTCATGTTCCACCTCCATATTTTAAATCTATCGTCGGCATATCGTCTTGACATTGACTCGCCTAAACAATAGTGTGGTCAGAACCTGTCAGATTATGCATCTCATTTAAAGTAATCCATCACCAGTTATCAGCTCATCTAAAACAGCATACATCTGTTTAATATCTACCGGCTTACTTAAGTGGGCATTCATTCCTGCATCAAATGATTTTTTTACATCCTCCTCAAATACATTCGCGGTCATCGCAACAATCGGTACCGTTTTACTGTCCGCATGATCCGATTCACGGATACAGCGTGTGGCAGCAAGTCCATCCATGACCGGCATCCGGATATCCATCAGGATCACATCATAATATCCCGGTTCATGCTTCAAAAACTGTTCCACGCCCGCTTTTCCGTTCTCAGCGATATCCACCATAAAATTCTTATGTATCAGAATGTTTCTTGTAATTTCAATATTGATTTCATTATCTTCGACAAGCAATACCCTTTTCCCGGAAAAATCATATTCCTGATAAGTCGTCCGCTCTGTCCTCCGTCTGTCCTCTTTTGCAGTCTTTAATGGAACCGTCACGACAAACGCGGAGCCTTTTCCTTTCTCACTGTACACATCAATCTTACCGCCCATAAAATCAATAATATTTTTGGAAATGGTAAGTCCTAATCCGGTTCCACCGCTTAACGTCGTATTTCTGTCATCTTCCTGTGCAAATGCATCAAAAATGTGCGGCAGAAAATTCTGTTCCATACCGATTCCATTATCCCGGATCTCGAAACGGAAGATCGTTTCCTGTTCTCCTCTGGTAAAAAGCTCTATAATAAAAAATACGCTTCCCTCCGGCTGTGTATATTTTACAGCGTTTTCTAAAATCGCTGACAGCGCCTCATTTAATTTTTCACGGTCAAACAGATATTGATCCGCAAATGAACCACGTCTCTGTACAGAAAAAGAAATCTTCTTCTCCTGCGCCTTATCTGAAAACTCTTTCTCGATATGTGTGAGGAATGCTTCAAAATCCGTACTTTCCTCATGGAATGCAACACGGCCGCTCTCTAAGAGCGAAAGGTTTAAAATATCATCCATACAGGAACGCAGAAACTGTGCCGACATCTCAATCTTGTCAAAATTTTCCAGAACCTTTTTTTCATCGCCAAGATTTGCCCTGCTCAGATAGGAAAGTCCGATAATTGAATTAAGGGGCGTACGGATTTCATGGCTCATGCGCTCTAAAAATTCACTCTTGGAACGATCCGCACGCTTTGCCGCCAGCATTGCATCATAAATCTCTCTCTGGCGATTCTGTTCTTCTTCATAATTATCCGTAACATCTCTGCGCACAAAAACAAGGGTCATTTTTGTCTTGTCATAATAGTGGATATTCATTGATTTCCGACGGTATTCCCCGCCGCACAGCAAACGGTAATTGATGACCAGATGTTCTTTTTTTTGTAAATTTTCCTGCAGACGCTCCAGCCTAAACTCTCTTCCGCACCTCTCTCTGTCTTCCGGATGGACATACTCTGGAATTGCCATATCATTGACTTTCTGATAATCTCCATCTATTGGCGGCATAACATCCGCATCCTCATTGGTAACGATGGTATGTACCATCCCGTCTGCCAGATCTACATATGAAATAAAATCAATTTCTTCTTTTATAACGCTCTCCAAAATTGCCCGCTGTTTTTCCATAGTATGTTCCTTTTCCGATCCATTTTCACTGTGCTGCTCTGATTTTATGAAACCTGTTTTTTATTATAACAGTTTTATTTCCTGTTTTAAATAGAAAACCAAAATAAACTGTATCTAAAGTCCTATTTTTGTTACTATTCGTAATCTTCCAGAAAACTGTGAAGTCCCATACCTGTATGATATGCAATCACAGTATTTAAATTTACATTTTCCACACTTTTAAAGATATTTGCCGCAATTCCGGGATTTATGTTTTCAAATTCCTCCAGCAGACGTTTTACTTCTTCCTGCTGGTCTGAAAAGTCCTCTTTCGTTCCTGTTACCATTCCAAACTCCATATTCCATTCTTTCAGATCCTGCTTATGCACCAGATAAAACGGGCGGATAACCTCTATGCCGCCAAAGTCACGCTCCTTTTCTTTTGGCATCAGAGTACTGATTTCTCCCCTATACAGCACGCCCGTAAGTATCATTTCTATCACATCCTCATAGCAGTCTGCCACTGCTAACTTATTACAGCCGGAGTTTTTTACGTCATCCACAGAATGGAGTTTTTGCACCGGAATACCAGTCTCTTCTGCAATCCGGATAAATTTCCCGTTATTCTCCTCTTCGAATGAAAAAAAATCCACCTCGAAATCAATCTTTCTGTGGCGTTTTATCTCCTGAAAACATTTTGCAAGGATCAGTCCATTCCCGTCCTGTGCAATACAGACTGCAACATGATCGTCGTCTTCCACTAACCGGTAGGTGTTGATTGCTCTTGCAAAACGTGAAAATATTGTCTTATGATATTTTTTGCGAAGACTAAGCTCCGCTTCTTCTTTTCTTGTATCTCCCATGGAAACTCCATTCTTGTTTTTTTGCTGAAAATTCACTCTATAATAAATTGTACACGTTCTAAACACACTGTCATCAGGAACAATAAACAATCGAATGCGCGTTCCCCAGACATTCCGGTGCCAAGAATCAGTATAATTTCTCCGCAGAGGGAAGTCAATTTCTAATATCAAAAAAAGAACTTCCCGGTCTGAAAAATTTTCATGACCATTCCGTTCTTTTTCCGTTGTGCTAATAGCAAAAATAATGCCCACCAATTTTGACCTCCACATGTTCCGTCAGCGGAAATGTGGAAAAATACATTGTATCATCTCTTAATATTCTGGTTTTTCCGTCCAGCACCTGCTGGATGGAGTCATATTCCTTCTGTGTCGGTTTTGCCCTGTCCCTGTTTTTAAAAGAACAGAACTGTACCGGATTTTTCTGGCTTAAAACCTCATAAAGTGTATCCGGATACACATCACTTCTCATACGGTTAAACACAACCTCCACAACCGCCTGCTGTCCTTTCACCGGTTCTCCCTGTGATTCTAACCAGACGATCCTTGCAAGCAGCTCTGTTTCATCCGGCGATAAAGTGATATGCCAGCGGTTTTCCGGTGCAGCCGGTGCCGCCTGCGTTTCCTGCACGATTTGTGCAGTCTGCTCTGCCGGAGTTTCCTGCACCGCCTGTGCAGCCTCCTCCATCTTTGTTTCTTTCGTGGTTCTTATTTTTTCCTGCATCAGATCATCATCATATGCAGATGTTACTATCATACTTTCTTTTTTTTCGATTCCTGTTTTTTCATCTGATTCTGGCGTAAATGAATGTGCAAAACGTATTGATCCTGCTGCAAGTCCCTCCATTGCCGGAACTTCTTTGATCTTTACGTCTTCTTTCATGTTGGATGCTGCAGTCAGACTGACGATAAAACTAAACAGCACTGCCGCGCCCAATATTCTCTTTCTCATTTTGCTCCTTTCCTCAAGAATGATACATATATGTCAACATGACGAATGCCGTCATTTGATACAGGCACATATCATACTTAGGTTATATCCAAAAGTCAAATTTTTTATACATGTTTTCCCGAAAAAAAATTTGCTCATTTTTACTCAATTTTTTGATATGTGTCCTGTTTTTTATCAGCCATTCATCCATCCGAAACTATGTTCGAATAAAGTAGAACTGACCAGGTAAACAAAAAAACACCCGTTTTTTCGGATGTTTTTTGAAATAATTGCCAAATTTATTACTACGTTTTTCGGATGTTTTTTATAAAAAACAATCTTTTTATCTTCGATAAGCACATTCTTTATTGCTGCAGGATGCACAGATTCCGGTACTTTTGTCACCACATTTTTCTGTTTCAGCAGCATTCCATTTTACTCCTGCACCGGAACTTTCCCCGGATTTTTCCCGGAAATTCCGCTTAGATTCCACTTTCGGACTTCCACCGGAAAGTTCCGCTAAAAACATCACGCTTTTTTTGGGTTCCATGCAGTATGCCTGATTGCAGGTAATCCGATTCTGTCCCATCTCTGCTAAAAGCTGTGCCATTTTTTCAAAAGGAAGCCCCTCCTCCGAGCCAAAAAAATGATAAGATTCAAGGCGCTGTTTCAAATGTGCCTCTGCCCACCTCTGAAACATGTCATATCCTTTCCGCAAAAGTTCCCAGCAGATCGTCTCAACTGCATATGCTTCTCTTAAACGCTCTGTGCTGCTATAACGGTTCTCGAGCTCATCTACCCTGCTCCCCAGCGTAAATATCCCGATTGCATAATTTTCTTCTCTGCACAGATTCAGGATCTGTTCACACTGACGCCTCGTCATGCAGTAAAATCCTTCCTCCCCGGCAAGGCATTCGCGCAGTTCCCCTGCAACTTCCTTTAGCATTTCCATATCTTTTTGCTCATAATGGTAATGCTTTAAAATTTCCACAAGGAAATCGTATGTCAGTTCGTTTTTTAAATTAGTATGAATAAATTTCTCTTCTGTCACTTATTTTTCCGTCTCTGCTTTCTTTTTTAAAAACTGCATGATAATATCATAATTTTCCGCTTCGTGGGGAAATGTGCAGTGCATGCAGGATTTGATGACTCTGCCCTTACTGTTAATATATTCCGGATTGCCCGGACAGTGTTCTCTCTCATACAGCGGACAAAAACAGAACAGGCAGTTCATCTCATCATTTTCCACCTCATGACACGGATAATATTTACATGCCCTGTTTTCAAAATAACGATAGGAATTTTCCAAGGTCAATGCTCCTTTACGATCACAATGGTAAGATAACCGGAGGTATCATCTAACTTTTCCACCTCTGTGGTTATTTTTTCATTCATCATACCACAGTTTTCTACCGAATACACTTCCAGTCTGCTATCTTTTTGCTGTTTTTGCAGCATCTGCTTTAATTCCCCTAATTTCTTCCCGGACTTCATATAAATTCTGGTTCCGGAAAATTCTGCTGTTTTTCCTATCTCATAGGATGCCGGTATCACATGGATCTCTTCTTTATTGTCCGCTAACGATATTCCAAGTGCCCCCGCCGCCGCACAAAAAGACGGGACTCCGTTTACGATATGTGCCTCATAGCCGCCTTTTACCACACGTTTATGGATATACTGGTAAGTGGAGTAAACCGTCGGATCTCCGATCGTCAAAAAAGCCACCTGTCTGCCGTTATCTAACAATTTTTTTATCTCAAGACAGATCTGCTCATGCGCCGCAGTAAGTCTGCTCTCATCCTTTGTCATCGGAAAGGGCATACATATCAATTCTTTTTCTGCAATTTTCCCACATGCCTCTTTCATGATTCCGTAGGCGATGCAGTCCTCTTTGCTTTTTGCCGGGAGTATCACGGTATCGCACTCTCCAACGATCCGTACCGCTTTTAATGTGACCAGCTCCGGGTCACCAGGTCCGACGCCGATTCCGTAGAGTATCCCTGTTTTTTCTGTATTTTTCACGGTTGTATTCCCCTGTTTTTACTTAAATTCTGTTCCTGTGTTTTCACTTCATATTTTTTGTATTTCACAACAATTTATTTATCCTGCTGCATTAAAATGCTTCCTTAGCTATTTACTTCTGACCTGTCCGCATAATTTTTTGCTTTTTTCACAAAATTTTCCGCAAATTGCGGCGCAGATGGATAATAAAGATGCGGAAATCCCACAAAGCATGAATTTTTATCAAAAACACAGTCATATTTTTTCCCACTTACCGGTTTTAATGCCACACAGTCATCACCGTTTGCGGTACTGTCGAAATAATGAAATTCATGCCCTTTTATGCTGCCATTTTCCGGCAGAAAGTTTGATTCTTTTTCCGTAAGTTCGATGTACCCGAAACGAACCAGTTTCCCTGTGTAAAAGCAGTCTCCCGGCACAACGCCTGCCATCTCATAAACATGATGCTCTGTATCTTCCATCGTCTGATGCAGATACATAAATCCGCCACACTCAGCAACGATCGGCATCGCGAGTTCCGCCTTTTCCCTGATAGCCGCAAGCATCGTCTTATTTTCAGATAATTCTTTCGCATAGAGTTCAGGGTACCCTCCCGGAAGCAATAGACCGTCCGCTTCTTTTGGCACACTTCCATCATGAAGCGGTGAAAAAAATACAATCTCTGCGCCGGCTTTTTCAAGTGCCTTTAAGTTGTCCTCATAATAAAAACAGAACGCTTCATCGCGTGCCACGGCAATCACGGGTCTTTTTCCGCTTTTTTGCAAATGTACTTTCTGCTTACCGTAACTGTCTTTTTCTAATGTGCTGCCTTCCGGCAGTTCTGATGCCCCCTCCGCGATTGCGAAAAGCCTGTCTATATCGACGGTCTTTTCTAACATATCCGCCGTTTTATCCAGCAGTTCTGCCATCTTTTCTACTTCTTCCGGGCGTTTAAGTCCCAAATGTCTGCTCTCTAAAAGAATCTCCTTCTGGTTTGGAAAATATCCAAGAACTTCTACCGGAAAACTCTTCTCGATCTCCTGCCGTATCGTCTCAAAAAATGCGCCGGAGGTGCGGTTTAAAATAATTCCACGGATCAGATGAATCGTATCATAGGAAAGAAAACCGGCGATCAGCGGAAGAATGCTCCTCCCCATTCCGTGCGCATCGATGACTAAAATGACCGGCGTGTCTGTCACCGTCGCAAGGTCATAGGCAGATCCTTCTTTCCGGATCCCGCCTAACCCGTCATACAGTCCCATTACGCCTTCCATCACAGAGATATCTGCATTTACTGCAGACTCCATAAACAGTTCTGCCGTCATTTTCTCCCCGGTAAAAAACGTATCCAGATTTTTCGATGGGATTCCAAGTACCGTGCGGTGAAACATCGGATCGATATAATCCGGTCCACACTTAAATGCCTGTACTTTTTTCCCCTGTCTTTTTAATATTTCAAGCAGTGCACAGGTGATCGTAGTCTTTCCGCTTCCACTTCCTGTCGCGCCAATCAGTATTCTTGGTGCCCTCATGACTCCGTCCCTCCTGCAAAATAAAACGACAGGATAAACACCGGATTTTCCGCCTGCATCAGATGGTAACGTCCCGCCTTTTTCGCACGGCTGACTGACATCTGGATGATTTCTTCCTGTTCCACCGGAAACTCATTTAATATAGAAGAAACAACTCCAACCGTCTCTAATGTAATTGCCGTCACCACCACACGCATATGCGGATTTTTCCGGTATAAATCCGTTAATATCTCCTTTAAACTGCCATTGCTTCCACCGATAAATGCATGAGTTGGAACCGGAAGCCCTGTAAGTGCCCCGGGTGCCTCCCCACAGATCACTTTTACATTGGCAAGTCCATACTTTGTGCAGTTCTTTTCGATCAGTGCGACAGCCTCCTGTTTTCGCTCAATGGCATAGACGGTAAGATTGTCTGACAGCCTTGCCATCTCGACCGCGATTGAGCCTGTCCCGCTTCCGATATCATAAACCACCGCGTCGGGTGTCAGGTGCATTTTACAGATTGCCGCCTCCCGGACTTCCTCCTTTGTCATCGGCACCTTATCCCGGCAAAATGCGTCATCCGGCAGACCATGCGTCAGGAATTTTGGATCAGAATTCTTTTTTTCTCCCGAAATCCCCTGATTCTGGATCAGACAGGTATAAAGTCCCTCGTCGGTAAGCTGCATACATTCTTCCGGGGACAATGTTTTTATCTGTTCCGCCGGATAGGACAGCGCATATCCGACCGTCACAGTCGTCTCTTTTAATCCACATTCGATCAGCCGCTTCCCGATTTCGCGGACGTCCGAAACACCGGATGTAATAACAAACACTTTTTCTCTCATCCCTGCCGTTTTTATCAAACGCTCCATCTGGTCTGTCCCATGCAGGCTGACGATTTTAGCATCCTGCCAGCTGTTACCACTGCGCGCAGCCAGATAAGAAACCGAGGAAATCCCAGGACAGACGGACACCTCCGTGTTCTCCCTGCCCTGCAATGCCTGCACCATTTTTTCTGCACCGCTGTAGAATCCGGTATCGCCGGAAAATAAAATGACTGCATGGAAAATGGCTTTCCCACTTTTTTCACCTGCATCATCAAGGCATGGAAGAATGTCTTTTGCCAGATAATACGGCAGTCGTTCCGCAGCTACATTCCATTGCGCCGGCACCGCATCCAGCAGTCTTTTTGCCCCGAATAACAGATCTGCGCCTTTTATACGCTCCGCCGCTTCCTCTGTGATCAGTTTTGTATTTCCCATGCCGATCCCGACAAGAGATATCTGCATCTGTTTTCTTCGAATGTGTTTACCGGTCAAACGTTCTATTTTCTGAAGAATTTCCTCTAGGTTTTCCTTTTGCTCCCCGTTCTCCGCCTCCGGGTTTTCGATCACAAATACTGATACCCCTGCCTTTTTCGCGGCACTGATCTTCTCTGAAAATCCACCGGACGCACCGCTCTCTTTTGTGACCATATAACGGATCTGATACTGATGGAGAAGTGCAAGGTTCATTTCCTCGGAAAACGGGCCCTGCATGGCAATGATCTGTCTCCCTAAAATGCCGTTTTTATGACAGATCTCTATGCTCTCTGTTCCTGGCAGGACACGGACAAACAGCCGCTCCCTCAATGCCTCATTTTCGCAGTAACAGTGCAGTTCCTTACTTCCCGTTGTAAGAAGAATATTGCCACTGGTCTGCTCTAACGCGCGGACACATTCCTGCTGTGACTTTACATAAATTACATCGCTGTCATCTCCGGCCGACTGCAGTGTCCGCCGCAGACGATAATACGGAAGTCCTGCCTGTGCGGACGCCTGCCTGATATTAGAAGAAACCACGACCGCATAGGGATGCGTTGCATCAACGATTGCAGCATAGTCTCCCTTTTGCATGAATTCTTTCATTTCTTCTTCCGTAAGTCTTCCGGTGTAAATATTCCGGTACTGCCCCTCGGTCATGACCTCATGCCCATATCCCGTGGCGACACAGACATCCGCGCAGATCCCGGATGCATCTAAGATATCCGCTAACTGTCTGCCCTCTGTGGTGCCGGAAAAAATCAATATCCGTTTCATATATGATATCCTCTTTTGGTGACGAGATGTCCGTCTATGATCTTTGTCTCTGAATTACCGATAAACACGGTCGTAAACATGTTGACCTGACGATCCCGCAATTCTTTTAACGTGCAAAGTTCCATTTTTGACTCATCTCTTCCGATATTTTCCACATATCCGCACGGGCGTGTCTCCTCAACTGTCTCTAACAGAATATCACAGGCACGCATCAGATAGTCCGCACGTTTTCTGCTGGACGGGTTGTAGATCGCAATCGCAAAATCCCCATCCGCCGCCGCTCTTAAACGTTTTTCTATTTTTTCCCACGGCGTCAGTAAGTCACTTAAACTGATTACGCAGAAATCATGGTTTAATGGTGCTCCAAGGCACGCTGCTCCACTAAGTGCAGCGGTGACGCCCGGCACGACACTAAGTTCACAGTCCGGGTAACTTTCCCCGATCTCATACATCAAAGATGCCATTCCATAGACCCCCGCATCCCCACTGCAGATCAGGGAAACTTTTTTCCCTTCCCTCGCCTTCTCAAAACAGAGGATGCAGCGCTCCCGCTCCTGCTTCATCGGTGTAGAAAGCTGCTCTTTTTCCGCAAATGCTTCGCCTAACAGTTTTAAATAAACCTGATAGCCGATGATCGTATCGCATGCCAGCAGTGTATCATACGCCTGCATCGTCATCATTGCTTCTTCTCCCGGTCCCATTCCCACAATATATATTTTATGTTTCATCAAATCTTACACTCCATTCCCGCTCAGCTATCGCAAGCGTCATTCCGTCTTTTGCCTTCTTTTTGAGCAGTAACCTGCCCTGTACTAACATTTTTTTCTGATTTTCCCTGCTGTCACAATTTTGCTGCATATACGATTTTTCTTTTCCCTCACTGCCACATCCAGGCTGCTTTATTTTCTCTTTATCTTCTTTCCTGCATGCTGCAAGCGCTGCGCGTTCACACACATTGTCCACGCCGACTGTCTGTGACACAAATGCCGAACCGCTGAAGGTTCCCGGCACTTCTTTTAAGACTTCTTTCGGATACGTCAGAAAGTCCAGCCCATATTTTTTTACAAATTCTAAAAATCCCGGTTCTTCTTTTTTCAGATCGATCGTGGCAAGCGCTGTAACTGCCTGTATGGATATCTGTTCCTGTTCTAATGTCTCTAAGACAAACTGCCCGATCTCCTCACAGGATTTTCCCTTTTTACAGCCCATGCCAAGGATGATGGTGCGGGGGATCAGCCAGAGCGGATCTGTATGCGTTTTAACATCCACCTGTTCATCTATGACCTGACTCTTTGGAATATTTTTTACCGGATACCTTGCAGAAATCACAACATCCGGCATAGATATATGGTCCTGTTCTTTTTTCACCGACCACTTTTGTGGCGGATTTTCTTCACATGTTGTTATGTCAGATATCAGTACCGATTTTGGTATCTCTCCTTCCACCCGCCCGCCTGTCATTATCATAATCTTCTTTCCATCGAGAATTTTCGACGAAATTCCTGCAATTTCCTCTTTATTCTGTATGAAAAGTCCATTTTCTTTCGCAAAAACATCCACGGCAAACGCATGATTGACATCGGTTGCCGTTGTTATGACAGGCACTGCACCGATCCGTTTTGCAAGCAGTCCTGCAAGTTCATTTGCTCCGCCATAATGTCCGGACAAAACCGGGATAACAAACTGTCCCGCCTCGTCCACCACCAGAACCGGGATGTCTGTCAGTTTATCACGCAGAGAAGGTGCCATGGCGCGTACCGCGATTCCGCATGCGCCGATCCAGATGACTGCTGTCTTTTTCCCATTTCTGTTTTGTTCGAAACGCGCGCGCATCCAGTCGTAGATGCTTTCTTTGACATAAACCGGATTTTTGCCATTGGCACGATTGTGTTCCCGGATCCACTCAGTCTGTATCTCTGCATCTGATATTTCCTGATATCTGCCATACTTTGTATACAGACACACTTCGTACCCTTTCCCACACGAATACAGACATTCCCGTATCTTTGCCGAGAGTTCTATCCCGCGCCTGGTAAAACTCATGATATCGATCTGCATGTGTTACTCCTTCTTTTTACGGAATTCCGTTTCAAAATCCGGCGCATACAGTTTTGAGCGCGCGCAGCGTTTATTTGCAAGAACATTTCCCACCAGAACCAGTGCTGTTTTCGTAATATTATGTTTCTTTGCAACCAACGGCAATGTTTCCACTGTACACAGGTATGCTTCTTCTTCCGGCCAGCTCGCCTTATACACTAACGCTGCCGGGGTGTCTTTCGTATACCCACCTGCCACAAGACGTCTGGAAAGTTCCTCTAACATACCGGTACTTAAGTAGATCGCCATGGATGCCTGATGTGCTGCAAAACTCTCGATACTCTCTTTTTCCGGCACCGATGTTTTTCCTGCCATGCGGGTAATAATAAGGCTCTGTGAGACCTCCGGCAGTGTATATTCGATCTGCAGAGATGCAGCTGCACCAAAGCAGGCGGAAACTCCCGGACAGCTCTCATAAGAAATTCCAAGTTCATCGAGACAGTCCATCTGCTCCCTGACTGCGCCGTAAAGACTTGGCTCCCCGGTATGCAGGCGCACTACCATCTTGCTCTCCGACTCTGCCTTTCTCATCACTTCGATCACTTCCTCTAACGTCATCGTGGCACTATTATATATCTCACATGCCTCTTTGGTATAGGAAAGCAGCTCCGGATTTACCAGTGATCCTGCATAGATCACCACATCCGCCTTTTCTAACAGTTTCATTCCACGCACCGTGATCAGATCCGCCGCCCCACAGCCGGCACCTGCAAAATAAATCATCTTTTCTCCTCCTTCAGTCTCGCAAGCAGCTCTGCCGCCCCTGCACTCTCTCCAAGTCCTCCGTACTCGTTGGAATACAAAATACACGCGACCGCAATTTTCCCTGCGGCTCTTTTATTCAGGTAAAACATTATCTTTTGCATGATCAGTTCCATCGTCTTTTCGCACAATCCGGCTTTTTTCAACACATTAACCGCCTCTTCCGTTGTCACGCAGGAAAGGATCTGACGTGCCGTATCTGCATCGGCACCCGCTGACAGCGCAGATGACGTGATCAGTTCCATCCGGCAGTCCCCTTCCCGCGAGTGTGTGTTCATGATGCCGCCGGCGACTTTTATCAGCTTGCCGATATGACCGGTCAGAAGCATGGCTTCAAATCCATTTTCCACAGCCATATCGATCGTATCTCCGATAAAATTACTGCATTTTACACTCTTATCGAGATCATAACCATAAGTCCGTTTCATATAATCCAACCCGTAATTTCCCGGTGAGACTGCCACAATGGAATACCCCATGGCACGCTTCTGATTTAACTCTACCCGGATTGTTTCAAGCAGTGCCCTGCTGCTCATCGGCTCCACAATACCGCTCGTCCCAAGGATGGAGATTCCGCCTGTGATGCCAAGTCTCGGATTAAACGTCTGCGCCGCAAGCTTCTCCCCCTCCGGCACGGAAATTTCCACCAGAAGATCTGCCGTTTCATCCGTGAGCGCACAGACTTCCCGCACCTCTTTTTCGATCATCTCACGCGGCACATGATTGATGGCTGCATTTCCGACCGGCTGGTCTAATCCCGGTTTTGTAACACGTCCGACACCATATCCCCCGTCGATTACGATTCTCTGTAAATGTGCGGACTGCCCTTTTTGCTGCATGCTGCCATCCATCGTACTCTTTTGCCGATGCACGGACGGTTCTTTTTGCTGTATGCCGCCGCCAATCCTTGAAACCGCTGCCACGATATGTGCGCCCGTCGTAATGTCAGGATCATCTCCGCCATCTTTAATCACGGCACAGCTCACTGCAGTTTCACTTCGCCGGATATCTGTGATTTCAGCATGATACCGAATCCCTTTTGGCGTCTCGATCTCTATCTCATTTTTTATTTTTCCGGTGATCAGCATATATGCCGCCGCTTTTGCCGCCGCTGCCGCACAGCTTCCGGTCGTAAATCCGTAACGCATAGGTATCTCCATTTCCATTTGTAAATATCAATCCACCTTTTTCGCTGCATCCTCCCGCCGCACTTCATACAAAAGTGCATTACAGATCGCAGCAGCCACATTGCTGCCTCCTTTTCTTCCCCGGTTCACGATACATGGCACATCGGTGTGCAGGATCATTTCCTTTGCCACCTCCACATTGACAAAGCCGACCGGAACTCCGATGATAAATGCAGGACGGTAAATTCCATCACAAATCAGCTCATACAAACGGATCAGTGCCGTTGGTGCGTTGCCGATGGCAAATATGACCGGCTTGTCCAGTTTTGCCGCATGTTCCATGGAAACGACCGCCCTTGTCACCTTGCGTTCTTTTGCCTCTCCTGCAACCTCCTCGTCCGCCATAAAACAATGCGCCATTCCACCATGTGCTTCAAGCACTTTTTTGTTGACACCGGAGAGCGCCATATTTGTGTCTGTCACGATGTCCGCTCCTGTGCGGATCAGGTGTTTTGCAATCTCCACTGCATTCTCCGAAAAAGTAAGTGTATCTGCATATCCGAAATCCGCACTCGTGTGGATCACTCTTTTTGTCACCGGCTCCTGCTCTTTCGGGATCACAATACCGCGTTCTTCCAGTTCTTTTGTAATAATTGCAAAACTGCGCCCCTCGATCTCTTCCGGCAGCACAAATTCTACTGCCTGCGCATTTCCATGGATCTCTCTCAGCACCTCTGCAAATATCCGGTTCTGTTCTTCCGATTTTACCGCGATCCGGTAATAACCGCTCTGGAGTCCCCGGAAATTACTACAGTCACGAATCAAAATACCGCGCTGTAAAAAAAGTTCATCCAGCTTTTTTTCACTGTAAAACAACAGATAATCTGCATCTGAATCATACACAATGCATCCTGCCGCCTTTAATTCTTCACGCAAAAACAGCCTTTGCGTCTGTATACAAGCCACAGCGCGTGCAACATATCCCTGCTCTTTGATTGCAGCGGCTCCTGCCCTTTGGGCGAATACCGAAAGATTCCACTCCGGCAGCTGCAATCTGATCTTTTCCGCCAGAGTCTGTTCACAGACCAGATACCCAAGCCGCACCCCCGGAATCGCATATAATTTGGTAAATGCACGCACCACGACCACATTCGGAAATTCTTCTAAATGACTTAAAAAGGAATATTTCTGTTCTTTTCCGGTCAGTTCCATAAAACACTCATCCAGCACCAGTGTAATGTCACATTGTCTGCATTTTTCTGCAATTTCTAAAATCAGTTCCGGCTCGACCAGATTTCCGACCGGATTATTTGGATTTGCCAGAAATACCAGAGAAATGCTCTCGTCTAACGCATCAAGAATCCGTTCGGTCAGGCAGAATTTTTCCTCTTTTTTCATCTCATAAAAAATAACTTCACAGTCCATGGTCTTTGCCGCCTCTTCATATCCTAAAAAGGACGGCACCGGGATTAGTATTTTCGATGGTTTTACTGCGTGTAAAACGGCATGGAACAATTCTGATGCACCATTTCCAAACACAAGCTTTTTCTCTGATATCCGCAGCTGTTCTGCAACTGCGTTTGTAAGTTCCTGTGCATGGATATCCGGGTAATGTTCCGCCTCCTCCACCGCCTGATGAAGTGCTTCCCTTACCGAGTCCGGCATTCCAAGCGGATTGGTGTTCACCGAAAAATCCAGTCTTATCTGATTGCGGTATATATCTCCTCCGTGGTACTGCATTCCTTTATTTCTCTCTTTCTGTAGTCTGTTCTTTTATTTTCGGACATTGAAACAAAACGAAACCACGCTTTGTGTGATTTGTCGTTCCAAAAATATAGATATATCTTTCGTATTCAGAGTATAACACAAAGTGCCATCTGTACACAATTTTTTGTGTTACAGACGGCACTTTGTAATCTATTCTTTTAATTCTCCTGATTTACAAAACTTTCTAAAAGAATGGGCGAATAAACAGAATACTATAAATAAGTTAAAATATGAAGCTGATCACACGCCAGATGAAAAGGTAAGACTTTATCTATTAAAGCGAATTAATGATCTTGAAACAGAACTTGAAACCTTTACAATATAAAAAGGCTTCACCCTTATATTAAGAGCGAAACCTTTACCAAGTTTATATTTTACAGTTCTCTTCATTTCTATTTTATTATGTATTTCCAACACTACAGATGTTTTAACCTTGCACCAAATACACATATATTTTTTCTTTATCTTTATGTATTTTAATAAATAATAATGGTCTTGACCAATTTTTGTCTCCCATCGAATTATTTATTTCTTCAACCACTTCTTTTGCCGTATTTTTACCACTTATTTCTATAACCTTACTATTGGCTCCCCCCATATATTCTCTTTCTCCATATGGCGAATACGAACACATTGCATTTTCAAATGGCGTATAGCGAAACAAATTTACTCTTTTTCTATCTGATATCTCTCCTTTATACCATTTATCTGCTGTAAAAAGTAAAAATTCTAACTGGTCGTTCGGCATAGAATAAAACGATGAATTTTTGTCTGTATTCCTGGTTTCCTCTGTTTTCAACAATTCAAAGACCTCATTTGTAAGCTTCTCATCATAAGTACCCTTTTTATCAATGTATTTTCCATAACTATTAATTGTTATCACAGCTTTCGTGAAGCCATCCTTGGAAATTCCTGTAACTTCCGTTGTTCCGCTATCCTCCACAATATAATGTGTGTATGATCCATCTGGTGTAGTCTTTTTCTGAACCAAATCAGTTCTATTCCACGTCCAATCCAAAGAAACTCCTAAAAAGTTTTCCGTATTTACGAGTTCATCCATATTTTTCGCTGATTCATCATAATCAAATCCCGTTCCTTCTTCGCGTGAAATATTGGTTTTATACAAGCTATAACTTACTACATTGCAAGAATATGTCTTTCCTTTATAAGTTGCTGTTACAATAGCTTTTCCACCTTTTAAATTATTATATATTACAGCACTATTTCCTTCAGGATATATACGCACTATTTTTTCATCTGACGTATTCCATATAACATCATCACAATCTGCATTATTCAATGTTAAATACGTTCCATCATCCCCATCACCAAATTTCCAAGTAATAGATGTAGTGCTTAATTTTGGTGTTTTTGTCTCAATGCTGTCATTATTATCAGGCTTTTTATCTTCTGTACTCTCAGTATTTTGTGCATCATCTTTATGCGGCTTCTTTGCAGCTGTAACCCTTATGTTACATTTTAATACAGATCCGTTTACTTTTGCAATGACTGTCGTATTTCCCTGTTTCTTTCCAGTAATCTTACCGTTTTTTACTGTAACAACATTTCTATTCGAAGACGTCCAAACCACTTTCCTGCTTGTACCTTTTACTTTCAATATATACGATTTTCCACTCTCGATAGTGACTTTCTTCTTGCTGAGCTCCGGTTTTTCCACTTTAACATTACATTTCAAGATAGTACCATTTATTTTTGCCTGAATAACCGTTTTACCTGTTTTCTTTCCAGTAACTTTACCATTTTTTACAGTCGCTACCTTTTTATTCAAGGAACTCCATTTTACTTTCCCTTTCATGCCTTTTATTTTAAGATTTACAGTTTTTCCAACATTAACTATAATTTCATTTTGGTTTAAGTATGCTTTCGCAACAGTAATTTTATATATATATGTATTTCCTTTGTCCTTTATCGTAATTTTAGCTTTTCCAATCGATTTTCCTATGATTTTTCCATTCTTTATTACAGCAATCTTTTTGTTGCTAGTCTTAAATGTTGCCTTTCCGCTAAAAGTCTGCTCAATGGCATATGTTTTTCCTTTCCCTATTGTAATATCCTTTGTTACAGTTTTTGCTTCTACGCTTACATTTCCGATCATACAAACAAAAAATGTGCATATCACTGTCATAAGAATCCATATAATGCAACTTTTCTTTTTCTCTAATTTAATCATAATCCTTTTCTCCTCATTATAAATATAAAATCTCCTCACGGTGAGTAACCTTTCTGTAGCCTTCATATTCAACTACATCAATTATAACATGCTGGGTACGAAGTTTTGAATAAATATTTCATAACTTTTCTCACTTTTGGAAATTAAATCTAAAAAGCAAACAGCCAGCTACAAACTGCTTGATTCATAACTGTCCTAGCGCGTTGCTTTCTTTCTTATTTGTTTTTTAATATACATACTTGTCATTTCTTTTATCATAAGCCTTAACTTTCCTGCAAATCATTTTTTCAATTTTCTTCTTTCGAGTTGTATATCTATCTATATTAGAATTTTTCGCCCAAAAAATAACAGCCACATATAATCCATAGCAAATTACAGCCCTTAATATTTCAAAACAATCTATTCTTCTAATATTTGATGTAAAAGATGAAATAAATCCATTATCCATTCCATATTGCAAAAAACTATTTATGATTATAAACAAATACATATTACCTACCATAAGGAACAAAAATGCTAGAAAAAATTTAAAATATGTAAAAATTTTAAGAATTATACATGGTAATTGATCCATCCTGTTATCATCATTAGGATAAATATCCAAGTAATCATATATAAATACTTTTAATAACTTTTTATCTGTTATCGTATTATCCGTTTGGATTTGAGATGTATTTATCAAATGTATAACATATTTTGGAACACATTCATCGGTATGGTTTATCTGATCTTTTATCTCTTGTAACGCATTTTCATTTCCAGCTTTTAACGCTTCAATAAATGGAATCAATATCTTATTATAATATTGTTTTTCCCGTTTAAAACCACCCTTAAAAAAAGTATTATATATTAATGTGCACATTGTAATAAGAGACGTAACTATTGCCACAATAAAATTTATATTTTCTTGCATATCACTTTCCCTTTCTATATTTATTGATTGTCCTTTTTTCTCGATTACTGTATATGTCTCCTCCGTGGTACTGCATTTCTTCATATCTCACTTTCTATAATCTGTTCTTTTATTTTCAGATATTCGAACAAAACAAAGCGATACTTTGTGTGATTTGACATTCTAAAAACTCAGATACATCTTTCGTATTCAGAGTATAACACAAAGTGCCGCCTGTACACAATTTTTTGTGTTACAGACGGCACCTGCTAATAATTTTTAAGATTCGGGAGGCAAAAGGTGGTTTTCAATTTTTTGACCCCCGAATCTTTTTAATAATATCCCGGATATCCATGCTTTGCCCGAAAGGCTTCCTGGCTGGCGTGGTAATCTTCCAGTGTCATATGGTTTTCCTTTAAATACTGTTCAAACATCAGTGAATCGATCTCATCGGCGGTATACAAAGTACCTCCCGGATACCGGCAGAATATCTTTTCACCCTGATTGATGCTGCGCATAAAATCCATAAAATCATCCACGTCGATCTTATCATCTAAAAAATCTCTCCAGAAATTTTCATGCGCCTCGAAACGCAGATTCCAGTCGGACGGAAGCTGACCGATCAATGACATGACCTTTTCATACTGTTCCCTGTTCTCAAAAGAAATAGACCACTCATAGCCTTCTGTCTGTCCCGCTTTCCGGCAGAAAATACCCTCCTCGGTATACCAGGTGATATAGCGGATATCCTCTTTATCCGGCTGATCGGCAGGATATGTACAGGATGTGGAATCTGCCGTGAGCAGATCACCTTCCGTCTGGAACCCTTTTTCCATGGATACTTTTTCCATGGATGCTTCTTCCACAGATGTTTCCTTCTCCTTTCCCAGCTCTTCTGCCGCTCTTTTTTCCTGTTCTTCCTCCATCAGTTTCCGGATCGCATCTTCTAAGGAATCGAATTTGCTGAGAAATTCATCCCACTCTTTCTCTGTAAAGGACTGTGACCCGATCTGATAGGAATTTTCCGTTTCACCATTTTTGATTTTTGTAAAGATCTCCTCAGATTTTTCTTTTAAAAGCCTGGCATATTCTTCCCGTAAATCTGTGACAGATTGCTCTGAATCTGCCGTTTCTGCCGCTTTCTTCATATTTTCGGACCAATAACTGCTGTCAAAGCAACCGCTGTCCTCCAATATACTCCTGTCAGAACTTCTTTTTCCGGTATCTAGTTCTTTCATTCCGGCAAGCAGATTATCAGCCTTCTCGCCTGCAGCCTGAAAATTAAAACGAACCGATTGTCCGGACTTTACGTTTCTCCCGGAACTGCCGGATACAGCAAATGTTCCATAACTTCCTACCCCGTTAACTGTCATTTTTCTCCTTTCTGCAGTCCGTCTGTCAGTCGGGACTGCTCCACTCCCCTGAAAGGACCGAGTGGTTACTTTATTTATCGGCTGCTTTAACCATTTCCCCCAGTCCTTTACGGATTCTTATGCGCGCATGTCAAACGGGTGATATGCTTTTTTCTCTATGGCATCCTGCTGTAATTTTTCCTCGGTTGACAGTTCCTTCGTTGATAATTTCTGTCCTGATAATTCTTTCTCTGCAGTTTCTTCTGGTGCTTTCTCCGTTGGCAGTGCTTCGATGTTTTCCGTCAGGTCACCGGTCATTTCTTCTGTCATCTGATCTGTGATCTCTGACAGCTTCTCCATATTTTCAGCAAGCATTCCCTTGTCATCGTCTGTTCCAAGCGCCTCATCCACAGCTTCTTCTTTTCTTTCTTCCTCGGTCTTTGGCTTATTCTTCTCTGCCTCTTTGGCTCTTTTCTCAGCCTCTTCCTCCGCCTCATCCATGATATGAAACATCTGCGAACTGTTATACTCCTGCTTTGCCGCAGCGATCTCATCCTCATAGGTATGGAACATTTCCAGTTTTTTGGCAATATCCTCCACCGTTTCGGTTTTCATATTTTTCAGATTTTCTTTCTGTGCCTCAAAAAATGCAACTTTACTGTCCCGCTCTGACTGTCTCTCCATTTTTTCTTTCGTGCTCTTTAACATATTCGGATTCGGATGTAAAATCCCAGACATTTGTTTTGAAAAATTGATCGTATAACTCATTTTTACCCCCGGTATTACAAATAAATCTTAACATCATTGTTTCTTTTGTTAATATCGTCATTTCTGCCATTTTGTTTAAGCAAAAAAGTGTATGGTTCTTAAATCATTTCTTTATTCTTTCAGCAGCTATTTACCTGTAATCCGCAGACACCTCCAGATAACTTCGTTTTCCGCTGATATAATCTGCATGTGCACGTTCCGGATCTTTGCCCTTAAATACGGTGCAAAGTCCACACATATCGCAGTCTGCGATACACGGAAAGGTATCTTTGATATACTGTCTTCTTTCCTCTTCTGTGGAAGATGCTATCTCTGGCGGTCTCATACTGCACCTACTTTACCAGACCGGAGTTGCTTCTGTATTCTTCATTGATCTCGCGCAGTTCCTTCTCGCCATTGATGTATGGCTCCTAAA
>ENA-ORUA01001494-ORUA01001494.1-human-gut-metagenome-genome-assembly--contig:-NODE-1494-length-21041-cov-6.401172_pt1 | contig 21041 bp, 19 predicted proteins | sample MGYA00242076_ERZ509201 | MGnify/ENA primary metagenome ERZ509201 (study PRJEB26280, sample SAMEA2338863) | human gut metagenome | biome: human gut; feature: human-associated habitat; material: faeces...
TCCTGCACTGCGATGCAACAACAAGTGTGGATATGGACGCTCTTCTGTCAGAAACCCTTCCTGCTGTCGCGATATTTTCACCCCAACAAATACAAATTTACAGTAAAATTTACTTTCGATATGCGAATTTCGGCAGTCCGTTTTCTTCCGGCACGTTTACAATCCCCTGAATGAGTGGGAGTGCATAGTCGATGAAAGCCTGTCCGATATCAGAACCGTTTCCGGTGATCCACTCAGGCGGTACGGTCTTCTCCTGATTGCAAATGAGATTCACATCTTCAGGAACATAATTAATACTATAATCAGCTCCTTCTGTGCGGTGGAAGGCGATCATCTTGCCGGTTATACCATCAAGTGCAAAGTGTACACCGGAAATTCCGGCCTGGATTGCTTCTTCCTGATCGGTAGCAGAGATCATGGAAGAGGAACAACGCTGATTTACATTCAGTTCAATCGAGCGGACTTTTACGCCTAGTTTTTCTTTGACAAGATTTTCAAGGTATTTTCCTGAACCGGTGAGCATTTTATGTCCAAAAGTATCGACACCGACATCACTTGCAAGTTCGCAGATAAATGTACCGTTTCCATCATTAATTCCCTCGGATACGCATACAACAAGGTTGGAAGTATGTTCCAGTGCCTTTTTGACATCTTCAATGAAAGTGTCTGTATTAAATGCAGATTCAGGTAGGTAGATCAGGACCGGATTGTCATTCTCGAATTTTCTTGCAAGAACACTGGCTGCTGTGAGCCATCCTGCATGGCGTCCCATGATCTCAACGATGGTGACGGACTTTTTATTATCATAAACGGAGGCATCGATGGCAATTTCACGGACAGTGGAGGCAACATATTTTGCAGCACTTCCGAATCCCGGTGTATGATCTGTGAGAACCAGGTCATTGTCGATGGTCTTTGGAATCCCGATAAAGCAGATCTCACTGCCACTTATGGCAGCATAACGGGAAAGTTTACTTACAGTATCCATGGAGTCATTTCCGCCGATATAGAAAAAGTAACCGATGCTGTATTCTTCAAATTTTTTAAAGAGGAGCGGATAAACGTCATCCTTCAGATCTTCCGGCAGTTTATAGCGACAGGAGCCAAGGAAAGAGCCGGGGGTTGTTTTGATCAGTTCCAGTTCACCGGACTGTTCGACGGAATTCATGTCCATGATAGTATCTGCAAGAAATCCCTCAATTCCATTGATCATGCCATATACAGTTCCAATCTGTTCTTTCTGCATGAGTGCTTCATATACAACACCATACAGACTGGCATTGATAACGGCGGTCGGTCCGCCAGATTGTCCTACGATTACATTTTTTTTCATTGAAAAATGCCTCCTTAGTATAATTGATGTACAGATTTGCTGTATTTTCCCCTTTGTGAGGAACAACAGCACATACACTTCTACTATATAGGAAAAAAATAGATTTTACAATATCATTCATTCAATGTTATAATGTAAAAACAATAGCTGTAAAAATAAAATGATAACTTAAGGGGTATGATTCAGGAGGAGCGATATATGAAATATATTTCATTTGCTATTCCATGCTATAATTCAGAAGCATATATGGAAAAGGCAATCAATTCGATACTTGTCGGAGGAGAGGATGTAGAGATCATTGTTGTCAATGATGGATCAAAGGATGGCACGCAGAAGATCGCTGAACGGTACCAGGAGAAGTATCCGACCATTGTAAAAGCAGTGGAAAAGGAGAACGGTGGACATGGTGATGCAGTAAACTGTGGTCTTGCACATGCGACAGGAAAGTATTTTAAAGTTGTGGACAGTGATGACTGGGTAGATAAGGAGGCATTAAAGAAAATCCTTGATGCAGTCAAAGGATTTGTGGATGCAGATTCACCGGTGGATATGGTGATCTCCAATTATGTATATGAGAAAGTCGGGATGAAGCATAAGAAGGTGATCCGTTATGATAATGTCCTTCCGCAGAACCAGGTTTTCCGTTGGGATGACATCGGACGTTTCCGGCTGGATCAGTACATTCTGATGCATTCGGTGATCTACAGAACCGAGATGCTGAAGCTCTGTCAGCTGGAGCTGCCGAAGCATACATTCTATGTAGATAATATTTATGTGTATTATCCACTGCCGCATGTCAGGACATTGTATTATCTGAATGTGGATTTCTACAGATATTTTATAGGAAGAGAAGATCAGTCGGTGAATGAGAAGGTAATGATCGGCCGGATCGATCAGCAGTTATTTGTAACGAAGCGGATGATCGAGATGTATGAGCTTCGCATGATCACGAGCAAAAAGCTCAGAAAATATATGATCAATTATCTTGCAATCATGATGACGGTTTCATCGATCCTCTGTATCCGTTCTAAAAAGCAGGAGAATCTTGTTAAAAAGAAAGAACTGTGGGCTTATCTGAAAAAGAAGGATTATAAGACTTATGTAAAGATCCGGTATGGAATCCTCGGACAGACGATGAATCTGCCGGGACGTTCGGGAAGAAAGGTTTCCTCGTTAGCTTATAGCGTTGCACGGAGACTGATCGGATTTAATTAAAATGGCAGACATAGAAAAATAAGTACACTGATTTTCAAAGTTGAAAAGGTGTACTTATTTTTTTATGTCTTTGCATTTTGATAATCCGAGAAAGTAATCTGCAGATACATGATAATATTGACATAGTCTTATAAGATGACGAATGGGAAGTTCATTAGCACCGTGTTCATAGCGGGCATACATTGTTTGGTGGTCCAAGATTTATGGCAGATAATATGCATTGTCAGTTGTATATAAGTTCATCTGATGGAAAACAGTATCGTGTGGTTTGTAAAGAAGTAGAAAAGGTAAAAGGAATATTAGAAAAAAAAGTACATATACTAGTATGAATCCTATGGATTAGAAAAAACCAGAGGATTGGAAAGGAAGTATATGACATGGCTGTTAATTTTTCCGAAAGTAAGACGAAAGAGAATCTGATGCGGGCATTTGCCGGGGAGAGCCAGGCAAGAAATCGGTATACCTTTGCGGCAGAGCAGTGCAGAAGAGAGGGAATGCAGTCGATCGGAGGCATTTTTCTGTATACGGCAGATCAGGAGCTGGCACATGCACGGAGATTTTACGAATTGTTAAAACCGGAAACGGGGACGACAATTTTTATTGATGGTAGTTATCCGGTGGATGAGCCGGGGAGTGTTCAGGATTTGTTGCAGGCGGCAGCCCACAATGAAAATGAAGAGGCGGTGGATGTGTATCCGGCTTTTGCGAGAATAGCCAAAGAAGAAGGTTTTTACGAGGCAGCATCTACATTTATGCAGATTGCAGAGATTGAGGCAATGCATAGATGCAGATTTCAGAAGCTTGCCGAACTGCTGAAAGATCATACATTTTTTGAGAGATGTGAAACCGGAAAATGGATCTGTACCAACTGTGGTCATGTTCATGAGGGGCGGCAGGCTCCGGCAGTATGCCCTGTCTGCCGGCACGACAGGGGATATTTCCTGCCTTACGAACTGGCGTGCTATGTTTTTGGGGAGTGTGATTTTTCAGGATCAAAGAAGGATTAAGATGCAGAGACTGCGGTGCTGCCGGAAATTTCTGACAGCACTGAGCCTGCCAGGATCAGGAATGCACCGGTCAGTTGTAAAAATGACTTTACTGGAGCATTAACCGTTTATCCAGTGTGTCGTAAACCCCCTTGCTTTAGCTATGGGGATATAAGACACTTCCATCGAATTTAAGCAAGTAATTGAAGATGGAACAAAATATCCTTGTATTAGATTTAAAATGGCATATAATACATATATGAATAGATGTCGGGGTCAAAATCCGGCATTCCGCAGAATAGGAATGGCGTTCCGGAATAAGAAAAATCTGTCGGCAGCAGCGGGAACATTTTGGGAATACCTGAGTGAATATGGAGGAGAATGTGGGAAATGAGAAATTTAGAAAGTCTGGCTGAATTGAAAAAGCAGGGGAAAATGCGGATAGAAGAACGAAGAGATAATTTTGTACGTCAGAGTCTTTTGTCGGATGAATTTCTGGATCTGATCCAGCGGAATAAAAAGCCATTTGATCTTCTGATGTGCTATTACGAATGTGCAATTATGGAAGTGGAAACGAAATTCAAGGTTCTGAATCAGGAACATTCACTGGAGTATGACCGCAATCCGATTGAAAGTATTAAGACAAGAGTGAAGTCCTATGAAAGCATTTTGAAAAAGATCCGTAAAAAAGATATACCAATTACGATGGAGGCAATCGAGGAAAATATTAAAGATATAGCGGGCGTGAGAGTGATCTGTTCTTTTCAGGATGATATTTATGCGTTGGAAGAAAGCTTTCTTAAGCAGGATGATATCGAACTGATCGAGCGGAAAGATTACATAAAAAATCCCAAGCCGAGCGGATACCGCAGCCTTCATCTGATCGTTCAGGTTCCGATCTTTTTGCAGAATACAAAGAAGTTTGTCAATGTGGAGGTTCAGTTCAGGACGATTGCGATGGATTTCTGGGCAAGTCTTGAACATAAAATGAGATATAAAAAGGATATCCCTGAATCACAGGTGAAATTTCTTCAGGAGGAACTGTACGACTGTGCAGAACAGAGTGCAAAGCTGGATGAGCGGATGCAGGGAATCCGGGATGTGATCGGATGGAATAAGAATGAGTAAAGTTGGAATGAATGAATAAAATTTCTCATAGAAATGAAAAGAAAACCTTTATGGAAATCTTATGAGTCAGAAAATTGAAAACCAGTTAAATCTCGCCCTGGATGCAACAGAGGCAGAACGACAGAGGAGCAGAAGCCTGAACGTAGGCTATGACGAAGAAGAAAATGAATGGGAGCTGATTCTGAAATATTCGGGATCACTGGAGCTGGTAAGAGAACTTGCGGTGTATGTAACTGAGCTGACCGGAGGTTATGCAATTATTCAGATTAAGGAAAGCCGGATTGAAGAACTGGCAGCACTTCCTGAAGTTGAGTTTATAGAAAAACCGAAAAATTTGTATTTTCAGGTGGAAAATGGAAGACGTGTATCCTGTATTGACGAAGTACAGGCTGCGTCTTCTTTTTTTTCAGCAGGGCAGGATATAGGCAAGGAAAGTGGAGAAGGAGTGCTGATTGGAATTGTAGACAGTGGGATTGACTATGAAAATCCTGATTTCAGAAATGCGGATGGGACAACGAGAATTGCAGCACTATGGGATCAGACAGTGGAAACCGGACTGCCTCCTGCGGGCTATAATGTAGGAACAGAATTTACATCTCAGCAGATCAATGCGGCACTTCAGACAGCAGGGCATGAAGAACGTTTCCGTCTTGTTCCCAGCCGTGATATCAGTGGTCATGGAACTGCTGTGGCAGGAATTGCAGCAGGAAATGGACGAGGGAGTCAGGGCGGACGATACAGAGGTGTTGCACCGGAAGCAGAACTGCTTATTGTGAAGATGGGGATACCGGGAGAGTATGGATTTCCAAGAACGACTCAGTTGATGCGGGGAGTGGACTATATTATAAGGAAAGCAGAGGAATTAAAAAAGCCGGTAGCAGTCAATATCAGTTTTGGCAATACTTATGGATCTCATGATGGAACCAGCTTACTTGAGCGGTATCTGAATACCGTGTCTGAACGGTGGAAAAATGTAATCTGTGTCGGAAGCGGCAACGAAGGAACGACAGCAGGTCATGCGGCCGGTGAACTGGAGAGCAGAATGACGACAGAAGTTCAACTGGCTGTGCAGGAAAGAGAGGTGTCGTTAAATCTTCAGATCTGGAAATCCTATGTGGATGAAGTGGCAATCATGCTGATTGATCCATCGGGCAATGCTTCCGGGCGGATCGACGAAAGAACGGGTATACAGAGGATTACAGTAGGAGAGACAGAACTTCTGATCTACTATGGCGAACCGAAACCCTATTCTGTGCGGCAGGAAATCTATATTACATTTCTTCCGGAGAGTAATTTTATTACCCCGGGAGTGTGGACAATACGTCTGGTGCCGGGAAAGATTGTGGATAAATCCTGGCAGATGTGGCTTCCGGCACAAAGTGCATTGAATGTAGGAACAGCATTTCTTAAGCCGGACAGTGCAACAACGCTTACGATTCCTTCTACGGCATCGCTGGTCATAACAGTGGCAGCGTACGATGCACTGACATTTTCCTATGCAGATTTTTCGGGACGGGGACCGGCACAGATGTATGAAGGAGGAGGAGTCCCGAAACCTGATCTTGCCGCACCCGGAGTGCGGGTGACAGCACCTGCGACAGGGGGAGGCTACGCAGAATTTACAGGAACTTCTTTTGCCACACCGTTTGTGACGGGCAGTGCGGCACTTCTGATGGAATGGGGAATTGTGAAAGGACAGGATTTATATCTGTATGGTGAGAAAGTGAAAGCTTATTTAAGACGCGGGGCGAGGGAACTGCCGGGGTATGGTCGGTGGCCGAATGGTGAGATGGGGTATGGGATTTTATGTACAGCACAAAGCATCCCTCAGGAGTGAAAACAAATGGGGAATAGGAGTTACAGAGGATATCTCCCATATATTAAATATAAGGAAGTAAGAAAAAGTTTAGAGAATGACTTGAAAAATGCAAAATTTTTACAACTACTATTAGATGTGGGATGATATAATAAGTGCAGTGAAATTAGTTGATGATGATATAGAAGGAGGACGATCAATGCTCCAGGAAAGTAATCGTATAGAATTCAAAGCAGAATTAAATGATAAACTGGAAAAAGAAATAGGAGCGTTTTTGAATAATAAAGAAGGTGGAGTTTTATATATTGGAGTAGATGATAACGGAAACCCAGTTGGAATGCCAAATATTGACTCTATGCAATTGAAGATTGCGGACCGTATACAGAATAACAGTCTTCCATTAACACTGGGATAATTTGTCACCATCATAAAAGAGGTCGAAATCGTTTCTGTAGTAAAAATTTTGATTTCCAGTGGACTGGAAAAACCTTATTATATAAAAAAGCAGGTCATGTCACCCAATGGTTGCTTTACAAGAGTGGGTACATCATCTCAACCAATGTCAACAGCAAGGAGTGATGAGTTTTATAGAAAACAAATTCATAATACGAGGATTGGAACTGAATGAAAAATTTGCAAATTGGAAAAACTTCTTTAGTAGATTGGGAACTGACATATTTTTCTGCTATCGAGAAAATATTATTCTTAAGACATTGAAATTACCTATGTCAAAAGGCAACGAATAATCGCGAAAAATACAAGGCCTTATATAAAGAATAGAAAGGTAGGGCATAAAAATATGACAGATGAAGTAAGAGATGGAGGAATGAATCTGTTAGGAAAAGTAGATGCGTGGGATAATCTGATAAGAATTAAATCAGAAAGTGTTGCACAGGAATTGATGGGAATGATACTGAAAGAATTTTGTGACAATGACTTGACATCCTCGGGTGGACTCTGCGTAGAAAAAAGTCTTCCTTAAAAGTAAAAAATTACTCCAAGAGGAAAGAACAAAATCCGAAAAATAGAATCAATGTTGGATTCTATTTTTCGGATTTTTTCTTTGGCAAGCTTTTTGCCGTCTTTTAATGAATGTTCAAATTCAAATTGTCGAATCACCCATCTTCTTGAACTTCCGTTCAAGAAGCATCCCTCGCTCTGCTCGGTCAATTAAGATTTTCAGCAACCGCAAGTTGCTTTCTCATCTGACTTCATTCTGTTATGATAATAACAACGAATAACGGAGGTGGATACGATGGAAGTAAAGGATATTATTTATGGGCTTCGGGTGAAAAAGGGCTTATCTCAGGATGCACTGGCGAGAAAAGTAATGGTTACCAGGCAGGCGGTGTCCCGTTGGGAGAATGGTGAGACAGTTCCTAATACAGAAACTCTGAAACTTTTATCAAAGGAGTTTGATGTTTCTATTAATACACTTTTAGGTACACCAAGAAAGCTTATTTGCCAGTGTTGTGGAATGCCACTGGAAGATGACGAGATGATAGGACGTGACAAGGATGGATCGATCAATGAGGATTATTGTAAGTGGTGTTATGCGGATGGCACATATACTTACAGTGATATGGAGGATTTGATCAATGTCTGCGTTAAAAATATGGTAACGGATAATTTTACAGAAGAACAGGCTCGCTCTTATATGAAGGAACTGCTTCCAAAGCTGGATTATTGGAAGAGATATGATGAACTCAGTGATCATGGAGAATTTGAAAAATTTAAGAAAAAGTTACTGAAGGAAATTAACGCTCTCCATGTAGAAGGTCTGCCTGAGATCACGAGGTTAAATGCACTTGTCGGAAAGTATGTGAATCTTGAATATACTCTGCCAAATGGAAGAAATGTGAAATTTCTGGATGATCAGACCACTTATTTAGGTACTCAGTCAGAATCAGAATTTGAAGGAGACAGGTATTTTGGTGTTCTTGCAGGTATGGATTTCATCCTTATTTGCACATATGAAGCCGATAGAACCAGCCCGGAGCTGGTTCTATACAAAAAACGATAAGATACGATCATTTCCCACTGAGAATCTGCCGGATTTCTTCCAGGTTCTCAGCAAAAAAGATTCCTCCCTGCCGTTCTTCAGAAGACAGTCCCTTTTCGATCATAAGAGCGAGAAGAGCTTTCAGGTGATCGTAGTAACCGTTCAGGTTATAGAGGATACAGGGGGCATCAAGCTGTTTTAAGGATACCTTTGAAATGATCTCTGCAATTTCTTCCAATGTTCCTGTTCCACCGGGAAATGCAATAAAAGCATCCCCAAGTTCGATCATTTTCGCTTTTCGCTCTTCCATATCTTGTGTGACAATGAGCCTGGTTAATCCATCGTGCTGGAGTTCACTGTCTATAAAAAATTGTGGCTCTACACCGATCACTTCCCCTCCGGCAAGAAGGGTGCTTTCTGCGATCAAGCCCATAAGACCGGATTTTGAACCGCCATAGATGAGTGCATTGTGGCTTTTGCCGATCCAGGTGCCGAGTTCTTTTACTGCAAGTTCAAAGGAAGGATCATTTCCGGGAAAAGCTCCGAGATAAACGGTAATATTCATAATTAATATCCTTTCATGTTATAAAAAGACTATCTGAGAATCTCTTCAATTGTGGAAACAGTACTGAAAGTTCCCTTATTTTCAGAGATAATTGTCTTTACTTTCTGAAGTTCAAAGTAATTTACATAGCAGATCAGAGTTTTATTTTCTCCGGCAATGACACCGGAAGAATTGATGATCGTACAGGTCTTATTGAGGTCTTCTTTGATCTGCCGGATAATTCTGTCAGGGTCTTTGGTGATGATCGTGATCTGCTTGATGGCTTCGAAATGATCTGTAAAATGATCGATAATTGCTGTGGCAATAATGTATACCAGAAGACTCAGCATGGCGGAATCCCGGCTGATGAGTACGAAGACTGCAAGGTATACAATGAGATTAAATCCGATCAATATGTAGGAAATACTGTAGTCTTTTCCGGTTTTGTTGTAAATCTGATGAACAACAATATTGGCGAAGATTTCAGAGCCGTCAATACAGCCTCCGTTCCTTAGAATAAGGGAAAGCCCAATACCAAGGATCGCACCGCCAAATGCGACTGCAAGAAAATGTTCTGTATTTAATTCAAACGGGATTTTTTCAAAATAGGCAAGCCCAAGTGTATAGACTGCAAATCCGATCAATGCCTTGGCAAAAAAATATTTTCCCAGCATGATAATGCCGGCGATCAGAAAAGGAAGAAAGACAAAAAGAACGCAAAGAGAAAGTGAATAACCGGTCATTTTGCTGATAAGAATTGCAATACCGGCAGTCCCATAGTCAATGGCATCATTGGGGAGCAGAATACAGGCAACAGAAAAACTGGCCATCAATGCTCCGAGGACAATTGCGAGGTACGAGAGTAATACTTTCAATTTTTTATTCAATCTGTCTTTCCCTCCTGTAAAAAAAATATGTGTTATCCTATCATAAATCAAGGAAAAAGTCCAGTGATCAGATACTGTGGAATCCTTTTCCGATGATCTCACTTGTATTGGAAATAAGGATAAATGCTGTCGGTTCATTCTGACGGATAAAGTTTCGCAACTGCACTGCCTGGGCACGGTTCAATGCTGTCAAAATAATATATTTATCCTGACCTGAATAAGCTCCTCTGGCATGGCATACACTGGCACTTCGGTTTAATGTATGTACAATAAAATCGCAGATTACTTCCGGGTGATCGCAGACAACGTTAAAATATTTGGAAAGATTCAGACTTTCTATAAAGCTGTCGACCATAAAAGACCGGACCGTCAGACCTAGCAGAGAATACAGACCGGTCTTAATGTCGAAGACGAAGAAACCTGCAATCGTGATCAGGATATCGGATGCAAGCAGAGCATGACCAATATCAAAGCTGGAGTATTTTTTCAGGATCATGGCAATAATGTCGGTTCCACCACTGGACGAACCAATATTAAAAAGAACGGCAGATCCAAGTGCGGGAAGTGCGATCGCAAAGAATAATTCAAGCATAGGCTGATCCGTCAGCGGCTGGGTCATGGGACAGATCCGTTCCAGAAGAGAGAGCGTGACGGAAAGCAGGATGCTGCAATAAGCAGTTTCTGCGGCAAATTTTCTGCCAAGTATGATCATTCCGATGAGCAGAAGGATCATACTTGCGATCAGGTTGAAATCACCGGCGGACATTACACCGGTTTTAGCAATAAGGACTGCCAGACCGGTGATTCCGCCAAATGTAAAGTTATTGGTAAATTTGAAAAAATAAGTACCGACAGCCATGAGTAATGTGCTGCCCGTCAGAAGAAGGAAATGAGTTCCTTTTTCTTTTAAATCTTTTGTAGACATAAATCAGCCTCCGTTGATCAGAAATATAGAGCCTTTGTTAAATGGCGAGCAGATTTTTGATTGCTTCCATATAAATAAGAACAGCTTCTTCCATTTCCGGGACAAGAAGAAATTCATCTGCTCCGTGGATATGATAATCCATCCCCGGTTTTTCAGGACCGAATGCAATGATATTTTTGAGCGATTTTGCGTAAGTTCCTCCACCGATGACGAGTGGTTCATTTGCTGTATCTCCGGTTACATCGGTATAGGCTTTGTATAATGCTTCAACCAAAGGAGATTCTCTTGGGAAGAATAATGGTTCAGTCAGAGTCTGGATTTCGATGTATCCATCCGAGTCTTCCAGTCTGTTCTGACACATGGTACAGATCTGCTCTGTGCTTAATGTGACAGGAAAGCGGATGTCGATAGTGCAGGAAATTTCTCCATTTTCTGTCTTGACAATACCATTGCATAATGTGAGATCTCCATAAGCATCCTGGAATTTCAGGTCAAGTCCGGAGCCATCACAGGCAGTTCCAATATGAGAGTTATAAAATCTGACAAAATCATCTTCAAACCCGGCTTTTGCAAGGCAGGCAAAGGTAACTCCGGCTGCATTGACACCAAGAGCAGGCATACTGGCATGAGCAGATACTCCCTTTGCGTCGATCTGGATGAGACCATCGGATTCGTGAAGATGATATTGTATAAGTCCTGATTCAGAGAATGCTGCTTCCAGTTTTTCCTTTAATCCATCTTCGGCAGGAATAACCGTTGTGCAAAAATCACATACTGCATTAAAGACGAATCCTCCATTCATAGAGATGATCCGGGTATTTTTGGAATGAGCTGTCATGGTCACCTGTCCTTTTTCTCCGTGAATGCAGGGGAAATTGGCATCCGGTGTAAATCCACAGGATAATTCTTCGGCTACTTTATTATAATGCTGCATACATCTTGAACCAGTTTCTTCATTGCAGCCCATGATCAGGCGAACTCTTTTATTGAGTCTGATACCGGAATCCCGAAGCAGTTTCATGGCATAGAGTGCTTCGAGAACAGGGCCTTTGTCATCGGTCGTTCCACGGCCATATACATAATCTCCCTTGCGGGTAAGGGCAAATGGATCATAAGTCCAGTCACCTCCGGCAGGAACAATGTCGAGATGTCCGGCAATACCGACGATATCATCTCCTTCCCCCATTTCGGCATAACCGCAGTAATGATCAAGATTAACCGTTTTAAAACCAAGCTCTCTGGCGATGCTGAGAGCCTCATCTAAGGCCTTTGCCGGTCCTGGACCGAACGGCATCCCTTCAGCCGGTGTACCGAGCTGCGAATTGATTACAACAAGACGTTCAATATTTTTGAGCAGATCCTCTGATAATGAATGAATTTTCTCCTTTATGTCCATTGTAGTAAAATCCTCCTAGTAATGATATTTTTGATAATATGATGTTGGGGTCAAAAGCCCCCAACAATGATGCCAACGGATTGTTTCGTGCTACGCACTCCCACAATCCTACCCGCTATTCGCATATCATGGTGCTTACGCCCCACTTTTATGCTCATATCAGGGAGGGGCTCAAGGTCATTCTACCACCAGTGTGCAAGCACACGTGGTTTCAGATCTTTTGACCCTGACATTATAATATTATAACACTTCTTGTAAAAAATAGTTAAAAAATAAGTGCGAAATATGGTAAATCCATGCCTTGTAAAAAAAATAAATTGATGTTACAATACGTTCAATGAGGATTATGGGGAAAATTATTCTTACATTATAAGAGGACATCTTTAGAGTATTACGTACATGAAGTGAGGAAAATTAGCTATGAGACAGATTATTTATGACAAAGTTAGGAATATTTCAGAAAAATATAAAGGATATATCGATACAGAAGATCTGATGAAAGAGGGATTGACGAATCGACAGATCGGTCTGTTGACGGCAGAGGAAAAGCTTGAAAAGATCGCACATGGTCATTACTGGGTGAACAGTGATGCGTATGGTAAGCCGGAAGATTATAAGGCGGTAGAGGTAGCCCGCGTGAATGAAAATGCAGTGATCTGTGCAGACAGTGCCTGTTATTATATGGGACTCATTGATGTGGAACCGCAGGTTTTATCGATCGCGACGAAGAGAAGCGACCGTCACAAGATGAAGATGAATTTTGATGTATGCAGACATTATTTTTCAGAGAAAGCATTTGAGGAAGATCAGAAAGTTTTCAATACGGAATATGGCAGTTATAAGGTATATGATATTGACAGAAGTGTGTGTGATTGTGTAAGATTTAAGAATGATATACCAAAAGAAATTTTTGATCTGATCATTGAAAAGTATAAGAAGTATGATAAGCGTTCTACGGAACGTCTGATGGCATATGCAAAAGCGATGCGGATCAGCAGACAGGTTGAACAGATCGGGCTTGAATAAAGCCCGATTTTTTCTGTTTCCCGGTATATACTAAGAGGGAGAAAAATGCAGGTTCTCGGAAAGGGTGGAGAGAAAAAAGGATGAAATCGTTACTTGTACATTTGAAAGATTATAAGAAGGAGTCAGTACTGGCTCCGTTGTTCAAGATGCAGGAGGCGTCGTTTGAACTTTTTGTGCCGCTGGTTATGGCAGCAGTGATCGATGTGGGAATCGCACAGAAAGACAGACCTTATATTGTAAAGATGTGTTTTGTGTTGATCGCACTGGGAATCATCGGGCTGGTCTGCTCTATCACAGCACAGTATTTTGCGGCAAAGGCAGCCTCTGGATTTGCGACAGGTGTGCGGCATGCATTATTTGAACATATCCAGAAGTTTACATTTACAGAGATGGATACATTGGGAACATCGACATTGATCACAAGGATGACCAGTGATATCAATCAGGTGCAGTCAGGTGTGAATCTGGTACTGCGTCTGTTTCTCCGGTCTCCTTTTATTGTATTTGGTGCAATGATTATGGCATTTACGGTAGATACAAAGGCCGCACTGGTCTTTGTAGTCACAATTCCGCTTTTATCAGTCGTGGTATTTGGAATCATGCTGGTCACGATGCCATTATATAAGAAGGTACAGTCAAATTTGGACAGCGTGCTTCTTACGACCAGAGAGAATCTTACAGGGGCGAGAGTAATCCGTGCGTTTAATAAAGAAGAGGATGAGATTCAGCGTTATGAGGAAGAAAATCAGACGCTGACCGACGCACAAAAGTTTGTTGGACGGATTTCAGGCCTGATGAATCCACTTACCTATATGATCGTCAATGGTGCGATCATTGTCCTGATCTATATCGGAGCGATGAGAGTCAATATCGGAGATCTGACCCAGGGACAGGTTGTGGCTCTTCTGAACTATATGTCACAGATCCTGATTGAGCTGGTCAAACTGGCAAATCTGATCATTTCTGTCACAAAGGCAGTTGCCTGCGGAAACCGGATTGAAAGCATTCTTGATGAAAAACCATCCATGGAAAGTGGAAAACTTCTGTGGAATGATGGTGTCAATGTGGATAACCCGGCTGTTCCGGCAGTGGAATTTGATCATGTATCCCTGACCTACAAAGGGGCAGCAGGAGAATCACTTTCAGATATTACCTTCTCTGCAAAAGCAGGACAGACGATTGGTATCATCGGAGGAACGGGATCAGGAAAGTCTTCACTGGTGAATATGATACCGAGATGTTATGACGCAACAAAAGGGGAGATAAAGATCTTTGGTAAAAATATCAAAGAATATGATACCGGGAATTTAAGGGATCATATTGGTATGGTTCTTCAGAAAGCAGTTCTTTTTAAAGGAACGATTGCAGATAATCTGCGTTGGGGAAAAGAAGATGCAACGGAAGAGGAGATGGACGAAGCACTGATGATCTCTCAGGCAAAAGAATTTGTTGATAATAAAGTGGGAAGACTTGAATTTGGAATCGAGCAGGGGGGAAGAAATCTTTCCGGTGGACAGAAGCAGAGGCTTACGATTGCGAGAGCATTGGTACGCCGGCCGGAAATCCTGATTTTAGATGACAGTGCATCGGCACTTGATTTCGCGACAGATGCGGCATTGCGGATGGCGATCCATGACATGAAAGAAAATCCGACTGTCTTTATCGTGTCCCAGCGAGCTTCTTCCATTCAGTATGCAGATCAGATCATTGTACTGGATGACGGTGCAGTTGCAGGAATCGGTACGCATGAAGAATTACTTGCGGGATGTCCGGTTTATCAGGAAATCTATTACTCACAGTTCCCGAAGGAGGAAGTAGCAAATGGCTGATCGATCAGGAAATAATAAGAAAAAAGTAAATCAGGGGGCAACTCTGAAAAAAGTATTTGAACGGTTAGGAAAATACAGAATTTTTCTGATTTTCTCCATTTTACTTGCAACGGTATCAGTTGCTCTGACCCTGTATATCCCAAAGCTGACAGGTCATGCAGTTGACTTTATCGTCAGCAGAGGAAATGTAGATTTTCCGGGGGTATTGCGTGTGATGGTTCAGATCGGGATCTGTACGCTTGTAACGGCACTGGCACAGTGGCTGATGAATGTATGCAACAATAAAATGACATATCAGATCGTAAGAGATATCAGAAATGAAGCATTTCATAAAATTGAGATCCTTCCATTGAAATATATTGACGGACATGCATATGGAGAAGTTGTCAGCCGTGTGATTGCAGATGTGGATCAGTTTTCAGATGGATTGCTGATGGGATTTACGCAGTTATTTACCGGCGTGGCAACGATCCTTGGAACGTTCTGTTTTATGCTTTCGGTTAATGTAAAGATTACGGTAGTTGTTGTACTGATTACTCCACTGTCATTTTTCGTGGCGAATTTTATCGCAAAGAGAACTTTCAGTATGTTTAAGATCCAGTCTGAAACCAGAGGAGAACAGACAGGGCTGATTGATGAAATGATCGGAAATCAGAAAGTAGTGCAGGTATTTGGCAGAGGGGAAGACGTAACAGAACGGTTTGATGAGATTAATGAAAGACTGAACAGGGCATCGTTAAGAGCAACGTTCTTTTCCTCAATCACGAATCCTTCCACCCGATTCATCAACAGTCTTGTGTATACGGGAGTCGGGATTACCGGAGCATTTGCGGTGGTAAGAGGATCACTGACAGTAGGACAGTTGTCGAGTTTCTTAAGTTATGCGAACCAGTATACGAAGCCATTCAATGAAATTTCAGGTGTCGTAACGGAATTTCAGAATGCGATCGCATGTGCTCAGAGAGTGTTTGAACTGATTGAGGAAGAACCACAGATCCCGGAACCGGAGCAGGCAGTGGTTCTGAAAGACATTGATGGAAATGTCAAGATCGAAGATGTATCATTTTCTTATGTTCCTGAGCAGAAGCTGATCGAAGATTTTAATCTGGATGTGAAGCCGGGACAAAAGATCGCGATCGTCGGGCCGACAGGCTGCGGCAAGACGACTCTGATCAATCTTCTGATGCGGTTCTATGATGTGACGGGAGGTCAGATCAAAGTAGAAAATATTGACATTCGGGAAGTGACGAGAAAAAGTCTTCGTGCAGGATATGGTATGGTTCTTCAGGATACGTGGCTTAAGACAGGGACAATCCGGGAGAATATTACGATGGGAAGACCGGACGCGACAGAGGAAGAGATCATTGAGGCTGCAAAAGCATCTCACATCCACAGTTATATTTCCAGACTTCCAAAGGGATACGATACATGGATCACAGAAGACGGTGGTGGTCTGTCACAGGGACAGAAGCAGTTGTTATGTATTGCGAGAGTCATGCTGTGCCGTCCGCCAATGTTGATTCTGGATGAAGCAACTTCATCCATTGATACAAGAACTGAGCTGAAAATTCAGCAGGCATTTGCTAAATTAATGGAAGGAAGAACCACGTTTATTGTTGCTCATCGTCTGTCTACGATTCGGGAGGCAGATGTGATCCTTGTCATGAAAGATGGAAAGGTGATCGAACAGGGAAATCATGAAAGTCTGCTTGAACAGGGGGGCTTCTACCGACATCTTTATGAGAGTCAGTTTGCACATTAGAAGCGAGAGTCAAGGAGCATGAGTCAAGGAGCATGAGTCAAGAAGGATGAGTCAAAGCTACGGGGCTGCCAGGATATGACCTGACCTGTTGTTATCAGAAAATGAGAAATACAAAAAGAGGATCTGTCAACCGACAGATCCTCTTTTATAGTAGTTCAGTTCAAAAATCCATGTAGAAAGATTATTGAATCAGTCCGAGATCAGCCATGGCTTTTCTGAGGACTTCTTTATGTGCATCTTCCATTTCTGTCAATGGGGCACGAAGCGTTCCGACTTCTTTTCCCATCATGTTCAGGGCAGCCTTTACAGGAATCGGATTCACTTCACAGAATAATGCATCAATGAGTGGAAGTGCATCCAACTGCATCTTGCAGCTTCCTGCGATATCTCCTGAGAAGAATTTATAGCACATCTCGTGGACATAAGTCGGAGCTACATTGGAAAGTACGGAGATGACCCCAAGTCCGCCTAAGGAAAGAAGCGGTACGACCTGATCGTCATTTCCTGAGTACAGATCGATCTTTCCGTCGCATAAGTGCATGATCTGTGCTACATTGCTGATATTTCCTGAAGCTTCCTTGACACCGACGATATTTTCTACATTTTTTACCAGTGTTGCAATTGTCTGTGGCTGCAATCCACATCCTGTACGGCTTGGTACATTGTAGAGGATGGCAGGAATCTTAACCTCATTACAGATTGCAGTATAGTGGTTGATGAGACCATTCTGGGTTGCTTTATTATAGTAAGGGGTTACAAGAAGAAGTCCGTCAGCACCGTCTTTTTCTGCTTCTTTGGAAAGCTCAATGGCAGTACGTGTGCAATTAGAACCAGTTCCTGCAATAACCGGAATACGGTGGTTGACGCGTTCCACAGCAAAGCGGATCGTCTCAGCATGTTCAGCTTCTGTCATGGTAGCGGATTCACCGGTTGTTCCACAGATGATGATCGCATCAGTTCCGCCAGCGATCTGCTCTTCCAGCATCTCATCCAGCTTATCAAAATTAATTTCCAGATTTTCTTTCATTGGTGTAGCAATCGCTACGCCTGCGCCTTTAAAAATTGCCATTCTTTTTTATCCTCCTTTAAAATGGTGAAACAATAAAAGAAACGGCAAGATGCGCCGTTCCAAAATATACGTCATTGTATAAATCAGATAGCTCTCCATCTTGCGATGACAGTCATGCCACTCTTAATGTCATGCCCAAGAATGAGCCTTCAGGAGCTCTCATCCTTTCGGCATCTTTCCCTTTCTGATGAGTTCCTCTGTTCCTGACACATCCGTCATCCTACTTATGAAAAATGCAACCTCTACCTACGTTTCTGATGTTCAAAGAAATCATAACACCGGGGCATAGGGATGTCAACTGATTTGGATATTATTTTGACTTTTCCTTTACATGATGTCGGGGTCAAAAGCCGCCGACTTTGATGCCTACGGATTGCTCCGTGCTACGCACTCCCACAATCCTACCCAATATTCGCATATCGTGGGATTATCATCCCACTTTTATGCTCATAGCGGGGCGGGTCCTAAGGTCTTTCACCCACCTATGAGCAAGCTTATGTGGGCTTAGACCTTTTGACCCTGGCATCTAAGAAATAAAGAGCCGGATGGCTATCGACGAAGATAAATGCTCCATCAAATAGTAAATACAATATCTATTATCTGATATTTACGATCGAGTATCTTAGTCAATAGCCATCCGGCTTTTTCTATTCTTTTTAAATTTGCATTATTGGGTGGATACGCTGTGGAGCTAAAAAACTTCTTATCGAGATGGTCAGCGGAAAGCAGGGTGTTCCTGAGCAGGTGCATTAGCGTAGAGCGTTCCGAAGACACTTTGCAGCGTTTGTTAGAGAAAGTAAATCGAGTGCCATTGCACGAAGATTTCCACTTTCGAGTTACAAACGGTCAACGGGCTGAGGTAAAGCGGGCCTGCACCGCGAAGGAATATCTCTGATTTCCGCGTCCGCTTCGCCATAAAGAAGTTTTTGTAAACGGAATTCCGGTAGTATCTATGGAGTTGAAATGCCAGTTTACAGGACAGGATACCACAAATGCCATTAATCAGTATAAGTTTGATCGTGCCGGTAAGGATGCAATTTTTGCCTTCAAAGAAAGAGTATTGGTGCATTTCGCAGTAGACCTTACCAATGTCTATATGACAACAAAGCTTGAGGGCGCACACACTTATTTTCTGCCATTTAATCAGGGCAGTAATGGTGCCGGAAAAGTAGGTGGAAAAGGAAATCCGGTAAATCCGGATGGGTATGATACAGCTTATCTTTGGGAAAGAGTACTCTGCAAGGACAGTCTGATGGAAATTCTACAGAAATATATGCACTTGCAGCAGGAGTACGATAAGAACGGAAATCTTGTGAAAGAGACTATGATTTTTCCAAGATATCATCAGCTTGATGTTGTTACAAAACTGCTGGAAGATGTGAAAAAGAATGGTTCCGGAAAGAGTTATCTGATCCAACATAGTGCGGGCTCAGGAAAATCAAATTCTATTGCGTGGCTGGCACACAGACTTACCGGACTCCATGATTATGAAGATAATAAGATTTTCCAGTCAGTCATCATCGTTACTGACAGGCGAGTGCTTGACAGTCAGTTGCAGTCTACGGTATATCAGTTTGACCATGTGGAGGGCGTGGTTAAGAAAGTAGATAAAAATTCGGGACAGCTTAGAGATGCGATTAATGATGGTGTAGGCATTATCATCACTACTTTACAGAAATTCCCTGTAATCTATAAAGAGGTAGATTCTGCAAACAAAAGATTTGCGATTATTATTGATGAGGCACATTCTTCGCAGACCGGAGATGCAGCGAAAAAGCTAAAAAGAGCATTAGCTGATACGGAAGAAATTTTGAAAGAGTATGCCGAGATGGAAGACGAGGACGAGAGGAATCGTAAGGACGATGATGATAAGCTATTAGATGAATTGGCAGCACAGGGTATGCATAAGAACTTATCATTCTTTGCATTTACGGCAACTCCAAAAGGAAAGACATTGCAGATGTTTGGTCAGAAAGATGCGGAAGGAATCTATAGACCTTTCCATATTTATTCTATGAGACAGGCGATGGAAGAACATTTCATATTGGATGTTTTGCAGAACTATATGACCTATAAAATGTACTATAAGATTGCCAAGATTATTGAGGATAATCCAGAATTTGATACAACAGCTGGTTCAAAGGCAATTGTAAATTATGAGACACTGCATCCACATAATATTTCTCAGAAGACTGCCATTATGCTGGAACATTTTATGAATGTCACAAGACATAAGATAGGTGGCAGAGCGAAGGCTATGGTTGTTACACCATCCAGACTTCATGCAGTACGATATGTGCAGGAATTTAAGAGACAGATAAAAGAAAAAGGACTGAATGACCTTGAAGTGTTAGTCGCTTTTTCCGGTGAAGTGAAAGATAACGATGATGTGTTTACCGAAGAGGGAATGAACAAGGATAAAGAAGGCAAGACAATAAAAGAAAAGGCTTTGCCGGAAACATTCCATGCAGATGATTATGGAATCCTTGTTGTTGCAGAAAAATATCAGACAGGCTTTGATGAACCACTACTTCACACCATGTTTGTGGATAAGAAATTGTCTGGTGTAAAGGCAGTACAGACTTTATCAAGACTGAATCGTACTACAAGAGGAAAAGTAGATACCTTTGTGCTTGATTTTGTCAATTCAGCAGAGAATATCAAAGCATCTTTCGAGCCATTCTATGAGGAAACTGTGCTCTTGGAGGAAACAGATCCTAATGTTGTATATGACATGAAGAATACCTTGGATGATTTCAGGGTATATCAGAAATCAGAAGTGGATAAATTTGCGGATATTTTCTATCAGAATGAGAATCAATCAGCTGGTGATCTTGGAAAGCTTCAGGGACAGTTAAGACCAGCAGTAGACAGATATGAAGTGCTTGAAGTTGAAAAACAGGATATATTCAAGTCTACATTGGCAAGCTTTAATCGTGTGTATGCCTATATTACACAGGTATGCAGGTTATTTGACAAGGATATTCACAGATTCAGTATTTATTCAAAGTTTTTATACACGATGCTTCCAAAAGGACATGGTGGAGAGAAGATAAATATTGATGACAAAGTTCTTCTTGAATACTATAAGCTGGAAAAAGACTTTGAAGGTCCGATAGAGCT
>ENA-ORUA01001504-ORUA01001504.1-human-gut-metagenome-genome-assembly--contig:-NODE-1504-length-20966-cov-9.982449_pt1 | contig 20966 bp, 21 predicted proteins | sample MGYA00242076_ERZ509201 | MGnify/ENA primary metagenome ERZ509201 (study PRJEB26280, sample SAMEA2338863) | human gut metagenome | biome: human gut; feature: human-associated habitat; material: faeces...
TTCGGTACATGATACTACGATATCCATCACTCTCGGCTCTTGTTTTGAGGTAAATAAAAATCGTCAAAGCCAGTAAAATCAATAGATTAGGGCTTGACAGAATAGGAAGGGATATTATGCAAGAAGACAATATTCAAGTTAAAATATTTATTGGAGTTGCAGTTGCTATTTTTGCTATCAATTTAATTGGTATTTTTTATGGGGTATATGCAGATTATCAATATAGCCAGGTCAAAGAAACAATAAAAGAAGAATATAGACAAGAATATGAAAATGGGGTAGAACATTTGATTGCGAGGTGTCAAGAAGGAGTAGAAATTCTTTCACATGCAATACCATGGTTTGTAGCGAAAATATTGATGGGAGCTTTGATATCGTTTATATTAATATTTCCACAAAAACTATATGAATTACTTGAAGTAGATATTCTGAAATATATTTATCCAAATGACAAGTATCAATGGTTTATTGAAATTATTATTGTAATAATGTCTATATGGAATATAGCATCAGCATTTTTGCAAATAAGTGATTATGTTAGCTTACTTAATGAACTTAATACCGTAATTCAAAATTTGAGTTTTGACAAAGTTTTAAGTGATATTTCCATAATTCAATAATGAATTTATATTTATTTCTATGAATAGAGAAAATGATAAATATAATATTATAAGATGAACAAAAATGGATTGGAGATACACTATATGCAAAGCGACTATATAAATATTTTTCCAGAACTTTTTTATGATGTGGAACAAGATGAAGAAATGTATATGTTGGTTAAGGAATCATGTAAATATCTTGGAAGTATTATTGTTAAGTATGGAGAATTAGTAAATGAATTGTTTTATAAAGAGAATAATGGTGATGGCTTTGTAGATTTTGTAATAGTTTTGTTTTTGAGAAAAATAATGGAGCATTTAGATGCAATAAGCATTTTGGTGGAAAAGAGTTCATTTACTCAGGCTAAAATTATATTAAGAACATTGTTAGAGTCAGTAGTTGGCTTAAGGTTCATCTTGAAAGAAGATACAGAAAAGAGGGCAGCGGCATACTATTTATATCATCATTATGAAGAGATAGAAAAAATGAGGTATTTTGATGAAAGTATGAGTGATGGAAAAATGTATAAGAGTATTCTAGGTGAGGAAAGATTTAACGAGATTGCAGAAAAATGTAAGAAAAAGAAGAGCGCGTTTGAAAGGTTAATTCAATCTAAAAGTATCTTTGTTGAAATAGAAAATCTACGAATTAAAAGAATAGAGCATAAACAACATCAGTATCCAAATAGAAAACCTTATATTACATGGTTCGAAATATGTAGTAACACAAATAGTATTAAGGGAATGATGAAAGCTTTAGGCTGGGAGAAATACTATGAAGCATTGTATGGTGGTATGTCAATGGAAGTGCACGCCTATAATGCTACAACAGAGATGACACTCAATGACGATGGATTACATTTAAAAACATTAAGAAATCCATTAGGTGGATATGATACAATAGAACTTGCAGGAACATTTGCATTAAGTGGATTAATAGATATTTATGACTATTTAAACGATGGAGAAGAGGAAAAAGAAGAATTTAGGGTATTTTATAAAGAATATGTGAAAAAGGGAAATGAACTTAAGGTAAAATATGAGGAGCTTCTTAGTGAAGGGAAGTATAGATGATAAAAATTAATTTTTTTGATTATAATTCATTGTTAATTGGATTATCGGAACTATATGGACTTGAAAAAGATTTGATATTGAAGATGGTAGTAGAAGCACAATGCAATGAAAATCCTGTAGTTGCTTTTATTGAAGAGGCTGGAATAAAGTTAGATTCAGTTGATATTAGTCAGGTTAAGTTGCATTGCAAACATATAATGACGATTAATGATGAATTCGTATCTATTAAAAAATATGGACTGATAACTTTGGATAAGGTTTTAACTTATGATACACCACTACATAATTTTTACTGGAACATGGAATTGAGATAGATGTAGAGAATCACAATGTCTATTATAGAGGAATTGAGAAATGTTCTTACAGAGATGAATATCAGAAGGAACATAAACAATGTGAGGATTGCTCATATGGAAAATGTTGTCCACGAGATTGCCAGAGTTGTTTACAGTATGTACATTTTCCTCAAAATGCTCCGGCTCCAAGAAAATATGACTGTATACATATGGCAGATTGCTATTATTGTAAATATGCATATAAATATGCATCTGAAATGGTGTATGGATTAAGCTGCTTTGCTGAAATTCGAGATAAGAAGAAATTGAAGATTATGTCAGTTGGATGTGGACCATGTACAGAATTGGCTGCAGTTGATTATCTTAGAAATGAGGGGGTGCTTAATTATGCCCAATTGGACTATAGGGGAATTGATCCATTAGGAGAGGTATGGCAACCTATTTGGAATGATATTATAGATTATTTTGGCAACGGAATAAGATTTTATCCAAATGATATATTACAATTAGTGGATATTATTGTTCAAAAAAAGTGGGTGCCAGATGTGCTTATTTTTCAATATGTATTTTCGGATATGTATAAACATTCAGACGAAAAGCAAATAGTTCAGTTTATTGATAAGTTGGCATCTTTTTTGAATTCATATAATCAAGAGCCTATATATATTTTGTGTAATGATATTAATCTCAGCAAATCTATGGGCGGAGGAAGAGAATTCTTTGATTTATTAGAGTCAAAAATTCAAACACCGAAAATAGTGAGAAGAATGCATTTTAATAATGTAAATAAAGAAAGACATTACGAATATGGCGGGCAGTATGATAGTAGTGAGCTCGTCTTTTAATATGATTTCAGATGAAATTAGAAATGCGTATAATCCATTTGAAAGTTGTGCTAGCGCACAGATGCTCATAAAAAATGAAAGAAGTGATGAAATGATATTAAGTGTAAGTAGAAGAACGGATATTCCTAATTATTATTCGGAATGGTTCTATAATAGAATAAAAGAGGGATTTTTATATGTTCGTAACCCTATGAATGCTCATCAGATAAGTGAAATAAAAATTACTCCAGATGTTGTAGATTGCATAGTATTTTGGACCAAGAACCCTTTACCAATGATAAAGAGGTTAGACGAGATTAAAGATTATAATTATTATTTTCAGTTCACATTAACTGGATACGGAAATGATGTGGAGATTAATTTGCCAAATAAAAAAACAAAAATGATTCCGGTATTTCAAGAATTATCTGAAAAAATTGGCAAGCAAAAAGTGATTTGGAGATATGATCCTATATTTTTTTCTGATAGATATACGAAAGAATATCATTTGAAGGCATTTAAAAGTATTGCTGAGGCTTTAAGTGGATATACGGAAAAATGCGTGATTAGTTTTGTTGATATATATCCTAAAAATAAAAAAAATATGGATGGATTATCAAGTCATGAATTAAATGATGATGAACTGCGAGAATTTGCTGAAAAATTGAGCAAGATAGCTGCGGATAATAATATTAAGATTGGAAGTTGTGCAGAAAAAATAGATTTGGATGAATGTGGTATAATTCATAATTGCTGCATAGATAGAGAATTAATTGAAAAAATTATAGGATGTAAACTCAATGTTGGCAAAGACAAAAATCAGCGTAAAGAATGTGGATGCGTTGAAAGCGTTGAAATAGGTACTTATAATACATGCAAAAATGGATGTGCATATTGCTATGCAAATTATAGTTCAAAAAGTGTAGAAACAAATGCTGCCAAATATGATCCTTCGTCACCACTTCTATGTGGGAAAGTTCAAGAAGATGACAAAATAACAATTAGAAAAGTTGAGTCATTAAAAGATACGCAGCTAAGTATTTTTGATATGTGAGTTCATTTTTTATAATGTATCTTTTTAAGAGTATTTTTGGCTCCATTTTGGCTCTAAAAATTTGAGGTGAGGTACACAAAAATGCGAAATAAGATGAATATGAAGAATAAAACACACAAATGTGTACCAAGAAACAGCCAGATAAATCTCTCAGCCCAAAAGTTTGAGTAATTTCTAATGTGATTTAATGGTGTATGCATTACTTAGTAAGTATGGCATACACCATTTTTATTGGAGTCAAATTATTCACACCACTTTACAGCTTTTTTCTTGTATAGTCTTTCGATTTCGGGCTGGTGTATATACAATACATATGTATTGAAATAGAAATGATTTAGCATTATAATGAAGAAAATAGATGAAAGTGAGGTGCTGAATATGGCTAGTACAATTCAGGTCAGAGTAGAAGATGAGTTAAAGAGTAAATCAGATGCACCTATGACGGAGGCAGAAATGCTTGCAAAATTGGAAAAGTCCAGAGAACAGAGGATGTTCAGAGATGCAGATCTTGTGGTTTCTGATATGAGGTTGAAGTATGGATTATAAGATTGTTTTAATGAGGGATGCGGAGGAGAATCTTGATAGATTTATCACATATCTTTTGTTTGAAAAGAAAAGTTAAGCCTGAGCCTAACAGCTCAGGCATTTTTCTTTATTTGGAACATTTTGCAACTATGGCACAAGTTTTATTTTCATTGAAATCCTATATTGCTTCGGTGTCATATGATAATGTTCTTTGAAGCACTTATAAAAATGTGTTGTATTCGTAAAATGCAGTTCATCCATAATTTCAGATATAGAAGCGGTCGTTTCAAGCAGGAGAGCAGCCGCTCTTTTCATACAGAAAGTCTGACTGTAATCGAATAGGCATGAATTTGTATATTTCTTAACTATAGAGTTTAAATAATTTCCACTGTAATTTAATAATTGTTCAAGCTCTGAACGTGTAATGCGTCCATTGGTGTCCTCTAAAATGTGACTTATGTGTGTGAAAAGAAGAAAATCATTATCTGCTTCTACATGGACGGGCGTGAAATGAAAGTGTTCTGGATTGGACAGATAATCAAACAATTCTAAAAGCATTCCTTTGATGACATAAGTAGAACCAAGCTTTGGATACATAATGGCACGAAGTATATTGTCAGTTATGGCGTGGAGAGTATGGTGCCAGTCTTTGTTGTTTAGCGATGGCATAAAATCAAGATATTCCTTTGTATCAGGATTATCGAGATTATCTGAAAGAAATCTAAGAATAGGGTTATGGCCGGGTCTTTCTATATCCGGAAAATAAACTTTTGGTTCATCTTCTGAAAGCTGTTGGACAAGCTCTTTTGACATTCCGATAAACAAAAGAGTTGCATCGGAAGAAAAAATTTCTTTGTGTACTATATTGTGGTTCATAAGACAACAGCTTCCACTGTGGAACACAAAATCAGTCTTTTCAATCAGCTGATGGATTTCGCCATCCAATACAATAAGAAGCTCGTAAAAATCATGAATATGTGGAGGTCTCATATTAAAATGATTGATTTCCTTTTCTGTTTTAAAGCTGTAAAATGTATTTTCACGTGGTGAAGTCATTAAAAAATTTAGATATTTGTCATCGTTAGCTCTGTTACATGTTTCGAGTGTGAACTGTATTGGTGTAAGTATTTTGATGTATGAATTGATTGTACTGTTTATATTATCCTGTTCTATGATGTTTTTGACAGTATATGATGAGGTCATAATGGTATATTTTTCTCCTTATCCACGAATATGATAAAAACTAACTGATATTTTATCACATATGTTATAGAATTGTAAGCAATAATTTATTAAAGTAACAGTATACAAAACATAAGCGTTTATGAAAAATACAATACAAACTATTATTGTTAACAGGAAAAAGGAGGTTGCATTTATTATGCAGGAAACAGAAAAGAAATACCTGAAATGGTATCAGAAGATAGCGTATGGAGCAGGAGACCTGGCTTCAAATACCAGCTATGGACTTGTATCAAGCTTTGTACTTTTATATTTATCTGATACAATGGGGCTTAACACAGGAATTATTGGAACATTAATGCTGGTATCGAAATTTCTTGATGGAATTTCAGATGTGATATTTGGAAATTTAATCGATCGCACTAAGTCAAAGCTTGGAAAGGCAAGACCATGGATGCTGTATGCACAGATAGGCGTATCACTTTGTCTGGTGCTGTTGTTTTCAATTCCGGGTGGAATGAGTGAAACTGCACAATATGCGTATTTCTTCGCATTTTATACAGCACTCAATGCTATCTTTTATACAGCAAACGGAATAGCATATTCAGCATTATCAGCCCTTATTACCAGAAACAAGAATGAAAGGGTTCAGCTTGGATCAATACGTTTCATGTTTGCAGTTGCTACAAATATTGTAATGGGATTTGCAGTAACAGGTGCAGTTGATGCCTTTGGCGGTGGAGCTGCAGGATGGCGTATGGTTGCTGTTATATGTGGTGTAATCGGACTTGGTGTCAACACTATAAGCTGCCTGTGTGTTAAGGAGTTACCGGAAGAAGGTAGTGCAGCAGTTGAGGATACACAAAAACCGAAGAATGACAAAATAGGTTTTGTTGAGTCTTTGAAGTTACTTATAAGTAACAAATACTATATTTTAATTGTTGCAATTTATATTGTTTATTATTTCATGAGTAATCTTACAACAGGCTCAGCTATTTATTTTATGAAACATGTACTTGGAAATGGTTCATTACTTGGACTGTTCTCAATGATGAAGATGTTCCCTGTAATAATTGCACTTATTTTTACTCCGATTCTTGTAAAGAAGACCGGAAGCATGCAAAAGGTTAATTTCTGGGGATATGTAATCAGTGATATCTTAGGAATATTTCTAATTATTTTTGCGATGCAAAAGAATTTACCGATGATGTTACTTTTTATGTTCCTTAAGGGAACATTTGCCGGAACAATGTCGGGAACATTAAATGCCCTGATTGCTGAAATCAGCGGATATACCTATCGTACGAAAGGGGTACATATTGATGGAATGATGTTTAGCTGTTCATCACTTGGAGTAAAAGTTGGTGGTGGAATTGGTACTGCGGCTGTAGGCTGGCTATTGCATGCAGCAGGATATGCCGGAAAAGCTGCAACTCAGACCGCAGCAGCTACAAATATGATTTTCAGTATGTATATCACAATCCCTGTAATTCTTGGTGTTGTAATTACCATTCTTCTTGGTCTAATGAAGGTGGAAAAGGAAAATAAGAGAATTGACATGGAAAGAGCAGAACAAGCAGACTAACAGATTGAAAGAGGAATGAAGTATGCAGTGTCATAATTTTAATAAGGACTGGACATTTGAAAAAGCTGATCAGGCTGACAGATTAAAAGCCTTTTATGGGAACAGTAATGCAGTTGCTGTTACACTCCCTCACGATGCAATGATTCGTGAAAAAAGAGATAAGGACTGTCCTTCAGGAGCACAGAGTGGATTTTATCCAGGAGGTGTGTATACATACGAAAAAAAATTTATGGCTCAATATGAGTGGAAAAAGCAGGATGTATTTCTGGAATTTGAAGGAATTTATGGAATTGCAAGAGTCTGGATTAATGGATCGCTAGCGGCAGTGAATCGTAATGGATATATGGGTTTTTCGGTTGACTTAAAGCCATGGATAAGCTATGAGCATGAGAATATTATAAGAATAGATGTCGATAACAGTAAACAGCCTAACAGCAGATGGTATTCAGGCTCAGGAATTTACAGAGATGTCAATCTGTGGACCGGAAAAGATGTATATATTTCACATGATAAGCTGCGTATTACAACATTGTCAGTGAATGATGACATGGCGGTTATAGAGGTGTGTGCGCAGTTGAAAAACATTATTGGACATGGATTAGAGGCAGAATGTCTGATTGAAATAAAAAAAGATGGGCAGAAAACTGCATCGGATACGCAAAGAGTAGTATTTCGCTCAGAGCAAATGCAGACAGTGCGTGTACAAATACCGATTGAACATCCGAAGAAATGGAGTCCAAAACAGCCGGCGTTATATGAGTGTCATATAACGACAAAGTTTGATGATAAAATATGTGATGAAGCAGTTTCTAATTTTGGAATACGTGTATTGGCGCTAGATCCTGTACATGGATTGCAGATAAATGGTGAGACAGTTAAGCTGCGAGGAACCTGTATACATCATGATAATGGCGTGATAGGTGCTGAGACATTTAAGGAGGCAGAATGGTACCGTTGCAAGAGATTGAAGGAAGCGGGCTTTAATGCTATAAGAAGTGCACATCACCCAATGAGCAGAGCAATGCTTGATGCGTGTGATCATATTGGAATTCTGGTTATGGACGAGCTGACGGATATGTGGGACAAGGAAAAAAATACATATGATTTCTCCGATATTTTTGAAGATGAATATAATCAGTGGATTAATCATATGGTTGAAAAAGACTATAATCATCCATCGGTTATTATTTATTCAGTTGGAAATGAGATACAGGAAGCAGGAACTAAGCAGGGAGCCTGGATAAACAGAATGCTATGCAATAAATTCCATGAGCTCGATAATACCAGATATACAACGAATGCATTGAATGGATTAAACTGTGCAGGCAGGCGTCTTGGCTTTATTATGAGGGATGTTGCAGAAAAATTTGGAATGGATTCACATGGAAGTGGAAGCGGAGGAGGAAGCAATGCATTAAACAGTTTTATGAGTCTGATGTCAGGTGAAAAAGGAGAGTTTTTTGCAAAGCATCCGCTTGTTTCAGAAGCACTTGAAGAATGTTCGCAAAGCTGCGATATAACAGGACTCAACTATTTAAGTGGAAGATATGAGCTGGAGCATGAACTACATCCTGCTAAAACGGTCCTCGGTACGGAAACATATCCGGCTGACATAGAAAATCTCTGGAAGCTTGTTGAAACTTATCCACACGTAATTGGAGACTTTACATGGACCGGTTACGACTATATAGGCGAGGCTGGTGTAGGAATATTCCATTATGATGGAAATGCAAATTTCACAAGTATTTATCCTGAGAGACTGGGATATATCGGGGATATTGATTTGATTGGAAATCGAAGACCAATCAGCTATTTTAGGGAAATAGTGTATGGTCTGACAGATAAACCATATATTGCGGTCGAGAGACTTGAACACGCAGGACAGACAGCTGGTAAAACTGCATGGATGTTTAAGGATAACATCAGTAGCTGGACATGGAAGGGATTTGAAGGGACAACGGCAAATGTGGATGTTTATTCATCAGGTGATGAAGTAGAGCTTTTTCTGAATGATAAATCGCTTGGAAGAAAACCGGCAGGAAGAGAAAATCATTTTACAGCATCTTATGAAGTGCCATATGAACCGGGAACTTTAAAGGCAGTTGCATATCAGAAAGATAGGAAACTGGGTGAATATGAGCTTTCTACAGCAAAATCAGTAACAAAGCTAAAAGTGTGTCGTGTAACTGAGAATGAGAGGAATATAGCATATATCAAGATATGGCTTGTAGATGATAATGGCACAATTAATTCACAGGAAGCTGAAAAAAGACTGCTTCATGCTAGTGTTGTAGGAAATGGTGTGCTGGAAGGATTTGGTACAGCTAATCCTTCTAGTGAGGAGGACTATTTTTCTGATTCAGTAACAACATTTGATGGAAGCGCTCTGGCAGTAGTTCGATGGAAGGATGTCAAATCGAAAGAGCCGGCTGTTCTTAAAGTATGGACGGATGATGGTTATCAGGTGATGATAAATATAGAAAATAATTAAATATTAATGGTGTATGTTATACTTAGTGAGTATGGCATACACCATTTTTATTGAAGTCAAATAAATGTATCAGGGCTTCCTAAAAAAGTTATTGACAAAATAAAATGAACAGTGTATATTTTCAACATGAACAATGTTCATTTAACAAAATAACTAATGCCACTATATTGAAGAGGAGTGAATTCGTGAACCATCTTGCAACTTCAAAAGAAGACATATTAGCTGCAAGCAGAGAACTAATCAAAGAAAACGGATGGACTGCTGTAAGCATACGAGCTGTTGCATCCCGATGTTCTGTTTCGGCGGGGACAATCTACAATTACTATGAATCCAAGGCCGATTTGCTTGGGGATACAATTGAGAGTATTTGGCGTGAAATCTTTTTTAACCCTGAGGATGAGCAGGCATTTAACGATGTTGCTGCCTGTATCTCATGGATTTATAAAAGACTGGAATATGGAAATGAGCAATTTCCGGGCTTCTTTTCTCTGCATTCGCTTGGATTTATGAAGGATGAAAAAACGGATGGAAAGAAGAAAATGCTGCAGACATGGGGGCATATTCTTAATGGATTGTGCGATATATTAAAGAATGATCCTAAGATTCGTCCAGATGTATTTGATGAACAATTCACGGAAAAACAGTTTGCAGATATATTATTTTCTTTAATATTGGTATCAATGATTCGTCAGGATTATAATCCGTCTTCGATTTTGATGTTGATTAACAAAACATTATATTAAAATTCTCCCACATTAGAGTGTGGGAAAATTTTTGAAACAAAATGAACAATGTTCACTTATACGTTTAAAGATATATCTAAGTAGAAAGGATTTTTATTATGCAGGCAATTGTAGAAACTTTATTTGATACCGTATATTTGTTTTCGGTAATCACAATCGGAATTTTAATGATTCGAAAAAGCAAAGGGAACCGTCAGTTTACCATGTTTGGAATTATGGCAGTTATTTTGGGAAGTGGAGATGCATTCCATCTGATTCCTCGTGCAATATCGCTTTGTACAACAGGTCTTGAGAACTTTACTGTACAGCTTGGGTTAGGCAAGTGGATAACCTCTGTCACTATGACTATTTTTTATGTCGTTCTCTATCATATATGGCGTGAGCGTTATCAGATTAAAGGCTATAAAGCAGCTACAGCGGCTATTTATGGTCTTGCAGGAATAAGAATTGTTCTGTGTATGATGCCTCAGAATGCCTGGCTCAGTGCAGATTCTCCGCTTTCATGGGGAATTTACCGAAATATTCCGTTTGCACTGATGGGATTAATTATCATAGTTTTATTCTATAAAAGTGCAAAAGAAAATAATGATAGCTCTTTTCGTTGGATGTGGCTGACAATCGTCCTGAGCTTTGCATTTTATATTCCGGTTGTACTGCTGGCTGATGTAATTCCGATGATCGGCATGCTGATGATTCCAAAAACCTGTGCATATGTGTGGACAGTATTAATTGGCTACAAGGCAATGAAAAAAGAAATAGCTTAAGATAATCATATGATGGGAAACGAATTATGTAAATGGAGTATTTAAGAGAGTATAGGGAGAACGCAGATGAAAGATAAATTTTGTGTAAAGAAAAAAAACGTTGCTGCTGATTGCCGGCATTTTTTATTCCGGGCTGGGTCTGGCACTGGCATCAGCGGGAATTATTTTTACAAGAAATTATTTATTTTACAGGCAGTTGATTGAGAAGAGAGAGGGACAATGAGCCCTCTCTTCCTTTGGATTTAAATTCCATGAATAAGTCTATAATTCCTTGATTTTTTCATTCATTTTTCTGACATCATTGCGATAGTGAAGCATGAAGCCTCCCCAAATTATAAATGCCAAAGCTATTTGAAATATGGCTGCAATAATTCCGTGAAGGATAGAACTTGTTCCTCCTATCCATCCGACAGTATATGCAACGATTGTATAAATAATACAGCCTGTTCCCATTGATTACGCTTGCGGATGGGCGATATCGGAGGATTGTAAGGAGAGTACATTACAAATATTATTTGATAGGGCTGATTCCTATATGTATGAAAATAAACAGTTATGTAAGAAGCAAAATCAATGAGTAAAAGCAGATACCATAATTACCGCTGATGCAGTATACTTATCCTTACCGGTCCGTTATTGTGCTTTATCAGGTGTCTGTATATCACAATCCCTGCTATTATGAAGCAGCCAATCTGGATTGAGGCTGTTTTTATAGTCAAAAGGACATTGAATGCAAAAAAACCAAATGTCAGAATAGATCTGAGCGAATGTGGATTTATTATTACTACAACTGAAAAGAATATAAAGAAAAATGCTAGATAGACAGCCGGATGCAATTCCGGAAACAGGCCCAAAAGGACTCCGAAGGAGACGGTAATAGCTTTACCGCCTTTTTGTTTTTGTAAAAAAGGAAATGCATGTCCAAAGACAGGTGCAACTAAAACAGGTACAAACAGAAGTGAGTTTATATCTAAGCATTTCTGACCAAGATACACCGGGATAAATCCCTTTGCAAGCTCACATATGAGTGATAGTATTCCGCATAAAAAGCCACCATACATGAATGCGTTGCTCACACCCGGATTGTGGTCATCGGGAAGTGTGCAGATATCAATGTTTTTTAATAGTTTTGGTATCCAGTAAGCAAAGAGAGTGCTTCCGAGTACGAAGCCTAAGAGTGTAAATAAAAAATATGGCATGATAATTTCCTTATAGTTTTATAGTTACATGGTTTTATAGTCAGTCAGTTGTATCAGTGTGAGTCAGTTCTTCAAGCAGACCAACAATCTGTATGGCAGCATAGGGCTTTCGCTCACGACGCTGTGCACGTATCATTTCTGCATTTAGCTCTTTATTTTCTATCATTATTTTCCCAAGCTCAATCTGCTTTGACAGACGCTTTGATGAGACAGACAGATGACGTTTTTTGAAAAATGCAACATTTGCTGCCTCGCATCCGGGGATTGGAGCAGTGTGTACAATCGGTATATTTTTTACAAGTGCCTCAGTTGATGTGAGGCCGCCGGGCTTTGTATAGATTACATCACAGGCATCCATGAAAAGTGAAACCTGATTGGTGTAGCCTATTACGTGTACACGTTTGTTGAACTTAAACTCATTTTGCAGTATGCGTTGTATTTTAGTATTGTTGCCGCAAATGATTACAATATGCTCATTATTATGGCATCTTATTGCAAGCTCTGCGGCAAAGACAGCAAGCTTGCCAAAACCCATGCTGCCACTCATCACAAGAAAGATAGGCACATCGGATGGCAGATGTAATCTTGTTCTTGCAGCAGCTTTAGCAGTCCTTGTACAGAAGGCCTGTCGTACCGGGATGCCTAATGGCAGCAGCTTGTTTTCAGGAATACCACGTTTTGCAAATTCATCGGTCAGATCATCGTGTGGAATAACATAATAATCCATATTTGTCTCTTCCCAGAATGGGATACAGGTGTAGTCGGTTCCCACAGCGACGGCAGGGATATGAAGCAGATTTTTTCGCTTCATGCAGCTCAGGGTCTCAGCAGGGTACAGATGAGGTGTGACGACAGCATCAAAGCCGTTTGATTCAATGTATGCTGATAGCTTTTTACAAAGCAGGGCATTGGCAAAATAGACAGGGGATTTACGTTTATCACTCGATATCAGCATGCCAACCTTATAGAGTAGTCCGAAGAAAAACGGAATATGCTTTACAATGCCTATATATGCTCCTGATACTGCGTGCGATGTTCCTTTACCCGATAAGAGAAACATATCTATCATTGTCACAGAATGTCCTTTATGCTCTGCCGCTTCTTTTATAGCTTTACCGGCACTGTTGTGTCCCTCGCCGGTGTCACAGGATAAAATAAGAATTTTCAAACCGTTTAATTCCTTCCTAAATAAAATATGCGATAAGTGTACCATAATTTTTTAAAATAATCTACAGTGCAATAAAAGGTTGACATATCTAAGTTCAAAGCTTATTGTGATAGCTGGAATGTATAAAATAGTATAATTACAAACTACAGATTACTGATATGACGGAGGCTTAATTTGAGATGGAAAATTTAATGTTTTGTCTAAATGCCACAGGACCTATTTTTCTGATGATGGTGTTTGGACTTTTTCTTCGCAAGGTGGGGATTTTGGACGAAGACTTTGCAAACAGGATGAATAAGTTTGTGTTTAAGATACCTTTACCTTTTTTACTGTTTAGTGATCTTGCGGCAGTTGATTTTTCAAGGGTTTGGAACATTAAATTTATAGTATTCTGCTTTGTGGTTACGCTGATAAGCATCACAATATCAACACTTGTTTCCTGTCTGTGGAGGGATAAATCCATACGGGGCGAGTTTATACAGGCCTCATACAGAAGCAGTGCGGCACTGCTTGGAATAGCTTTTATCCAGAACATTTATGGAAACGCAGGCATGGCACCAGTCATGATTATAGGAAGCGTACCGCTTTACAACGTAATGGCTGTTATAGTGCTTTCATTTTTTAAGCCGGGGCAAAATGGCATAGACAAGGCAGTGCTCAAAAAGACATTTAAGGGAATAGTGACCAATCCTATTATTTTAGGAATTGTTGCAGGACTTCTGTGGTCGGCTATAGGCCTGCCGTTTGCGGGAATACCGGCAAAGGCTGTGACGAGCATTGGCAATATGGCAACGCCTATGGGACTTATGGCCATGGGTGCCACCTTTGATTTGAAAAAAGCATCAGCAAAGGCGAAGCCTGCATTTGCAGCCACATTTATCAAGCTTGTGGGCTTTGTGGCTGTATTTCTTCCTATTGCGGTAGCCTTCGGGTTCAGGGACAGTGAGCTTATTGCAATTCTTGTGATGCTTGGCTCAGCAACTACAGTGAGCTGCTTTGTGATGGCAAGGAACATGGGGCATGAGGGCGTTATTTCATCAACCACGATAATGCTCACAACACTGCTCAGTGCGTTTACGCTGACACTTTGGCTTTATATAATTAAAAGTCTGGGGCTTGTATAAAATGGAAGAACATAACTGTTGATTTAGTGGATAATTCCTCTTTACTTTAGCGTGATAATTTGCTAATATGTTAAAAGATTGTAGTTATTGGATGATTTTGAATAATTACAATGATTATTTAACATATGGAGGAAATGAGTATGAGAAGAGGATTAGCACTTCTTTTGACAGCAACTTTAGCACTTTCAATGACTGCCTGTGGTGGCAGCAAGGGTGCAGGAACACAAAAAAGCGAAAAGGGCGACGGCATGACCTACGCAGTTGAGGCAGGCTCAGCAGGAGAGGCTGTGGCAAAGGAAAAGGGCTTTAATTACAATTCGGTTTCATCACAGGCTGATGCGCTTATGGAGGTTAAATCAGGTACATCTGATGCGGCAATCATAGATCTTTTAATGGCAGGAGCCATGATTGGAGAGGGCACAAGCTACCCTGATTTAGTACATACAACAGAGCTTACATCAGAGAAGTATGGTGTCGGATGCCGTAAGGGTTCTGATCTTGCTTCATATATCAACAGTGTATTCGCAGAATCATATGCTGACGGCAGCGCGCAGGAGATTGCAAAGAAATACGGAGTACAGGATTCACTTCTTGAGCAGGAGCCTTGCGAGTTCAAGCAGTCTGACAGCGACAGTGATGTGGATTATATCAAGTCACAGGGCAAGATGATTGTCGGTATCACAGAGTTTGAGCCTATGGATTACAAGGATAAGGATGACAAATGGATTGGCTTTGATGCAGATATGGCTAGACTTGTAGGTGAGAAGCTCGGCGTGGATGTTGAATTTGTAGTTATCGACTGGGACAACAAGGTTATGGAGCTTGATTCAAAGAAGATTGACGTTGTCTGGAATGGCATGACACTCACAGATGAGGTTACAAAGTCTATGGAATGCACAAATGCATACTGTAACAATGCACAGGTAGTTGTTGAGCGGGAGAAATAAAATGTTTTGGACTGTTACACAAGCACTTATGAGTGGTCTGTGGACCACCTTTGAAATATTTATACTGACACTTATATTTTCACTGCCACTGGGGCTTATATTTGCATTTGGGCTTTTGAGCAGGTTTAAGCCTGTCAAGGCTGTCATGAATGTGTTTGTATGGGTTATCCGCGGCACACCGCTTATGCTTCAGCTTATCATTATATTCTACGGACCGGGCTTGTGGCTTCATCAGGCTATATGGAGTGGTGACGAGACCGGACGTATTACAGCGACGGTTGTAGCGTTTGTCATCAACTATGCATGTTATTTCTCTGTTATATTCAGAGGTGGCATAGAGGGTGTTCCGGCCGGTCAGAGAGAGGCAGGACAGGTGTTAGGAATGACAAAGCAGCAGATTTTCTTTAAAATCACTCTGCTTCAGATGATCAAGCGTGTTGTTCCGCCTATGTCAAATGAGATAATCACTCTTGTAAAGGATACTTCTCTTGCCAGAATTATTGCGGCATACGAGCTTACCTTTGCGGGAGCGGCGTTTATGAAGTCTGACGGACTTACATGGCCGCTGTTTTATACAGGTGTATTTTATCTCGTATTTGTCGGAATCCTTACACTTTTATTTAATTATATCGAGAAAAAGCTGGATTATTTCAGGTAGGAGGAAGACATGGCAATTTTAGAGGTTAGAAATATAGAAAAACATTTTGGAAGGACTAATGTGCTTAAGGATGTCAGCTTTTCCATGGAGGAGGGCAATGCTCTTGCGATAATCGGTTCATCAGGCTCAGGAAAGACTACTCTGTTACGGTGCCTTAACTTCCTTGAGAGGCCTGACAGTGGCCAGATTATTGTAAATGGTGAGACTCTTTTTGATGCTTCCGAAGCGGGTAAGGATAAAGACGCCGAGCTTCGCAAAAAGAGGCTACATTTTGGTATGGTGTTTCAGCAGTTTAATCTTTTTCCGCAGTACACGGCACTTGAGAATGTCACTCTGGCAGAGCGCCTTCTGGCACAGGAGACACCTGAGTTTAAAAAGGATAAAAAAGCAATCCTTACACGTATTGATGAGCATGGAAAGGAGCTTCTGGACAGAATGGGGCTTGCTGAGAGGATGAACCATTATCCGCATCAGCTCTCAGGTGGACAGCAGCAGCGTGTAGCTATAGCAAGGGCACTGGCGCTTAAGCCTGATATACTCTGCTTTGATGAGCCTACATCGGCTCTTGACCCGGAGCTTACCGGAGAGGTGCTCAAGGTCATCCGTTCCCTTGCGCAGCAGAATACCACAATGATTATTGTTACACATGAGATGGCCTTTGCGCGCGATGTAGCAGATCAGGTGATCTTTATGGACGGTGGTGTGATTGTTGAGCATGGCGACCCACATGAGGTGATTGACCATCCGAAGGAGGAGCGTACCAGGCAGTTCCTCACCAGATATGCGAACGGCTGATGTGTGAGAAATATATTATACATGTCGAAAAAGTGTGAAATAAGTGTAAATTGAAAAGTAGATATTGATTTTTTTTTAACAAACATATATACTAACAAAAGAAATGGATGTAAATCCATAATTTATAGAAAAGAGGTTTATTCAAATGGCAAATGTTGATTTAACAAAGTATGGCATTACCGGAACAACAGAGATCGTTCACAATCCTTCTTACGAGACATTATTCGAGGAAGAGACAAAAGCCGGCCTTGAGGGTTACGAGGTTGGTAAGGAGACAGAGCTTGGTGCAGTTAACGTTAAGACAGGTATCTACACTGGACGTTCTCCTAAAGATAAATATATCGTTATGGACGAGAATTCTAAGGACACAGTATGGTGGAATACACCTGAGTATCCAAACGACAACCATCCAATGAAAGAGGATGTTTGGGCAACAGTTAAGGATCTTGCTAAGAAAGAGCTCTGCAACAAGAAGCTTTTCGTAGTAGATGCATTCTGTGGAGCAAACAAGGATACACGTATGGCTGTTCGTTTCATCGTTGAGGTTGCTTGGCAGGCTCATTTTGTAACAAACATGTTCATCAAGCCATCAGCAGAGGAGCTTGAGAACTTCGAGCCTGATTTCGTAGTATACAATGCTTCAAAGGCTAAGGTTGAGAACTACAAGGAGTTAGGTCTTAACTCAGAGACATGTGTTGCATTCAACATCACATCAAAAGAGCAGGTTATCATCAATACATGGTACGGCGGAGAGATGAAGAAGGGTATGTTCTCTATGATGAACTACTTCCTTCCACTCAAGGGCATCGCTTCAATGCACTGCTCAGCAAATGCTGACATGAACGGAGAGAACACAGCAATCTTCTTCGGTCTTTCAGGAACAGGTAAGACAACACTTTCTACAGATCCTAAGCGTCTTCTTATCGGAGATGACGAGCACGGCTGGGATGACAACGGCGTATTCAACTTCGAGGGTGGATGCTACGCTAAGGTTATCGGTCTTGACAAAGAGTCTGAGCCTGATATCTACAACGCAATCAGAAGAGATGCTCTTCTTGAGAACGTTACAGTTGCTGATGATGGAAAGATTGATTTCGAGGACAAGAGTGTAACAGAGAATACACGTGTATCTTACCCAATCAACCACATCACAAATATTGTTAAGCCAGTATCTTCAGCACCGGCTGCAAAGAACGTAATCTTCCTTTCAGCAGATGCATTCGGAGTACTTCCACCAGTATCTATTCTTACACCTGAGCAGACACAGTACTACTTCCTTTCAGGATTTACTGCAAAGCTTGCAGGAACAGAGCGTGGAATTACTGAGCCAACACCTACATTCTCAGCTTGCTTCGGACAGGCATTCCTTGAGCTTCATCCTACAAAATATGCTGCAGAGCTCGTTAAGAAGATGGAGAAGTCAGGCGCTAAGGCATACCTTGTAAATACAGGATGGAACGGAACAGGAAAGAGAATCACAATCAAGGATACAAGAGGAATCATCGACGCTATCCTTTCTGGTGATATCCTTAATGCTCCAACAAAGAAGATCCCTATGTTCGATTTCGAGGTTCCTACAGAGCTTCCTGGAGTTGATTCAGGAATCCTTGATCCTCGTGACACATATGCTGATGCTTCTGAGTGGGAGGCAAAGGCTAAAGATCTTGCAGAGAGATTCAACAAGAACTTTGTTAAGTACACAACAAATGAGGCTGGTAAAGCACTTGTTGCAGCAGGACCACAGTTATAATATATTACAGCAGAATTATATTAGATAATTCTAAAGCCGGGCGGTGTATGTCGCCCGGCTTTTTTTGAAGATACTGTATAAAACGTTATAAAACAGGCATTTATCGAGGTTATGGATGTATAAATATTGTTATTGATAATATGAATTTAAGTTATATTAACGATATTGCTTGACAAATACAGATTATAGTAATATTATCATCATGTGAACAGAAATAATAGAAATTGTGAGGAAGGTTTTTCGATGAGAAGACAGGCATTATCTCTTTTAGTTGAGAACAATCCCGGAGTGACCAGTCGTATTTCAGGACTGTTCAGTCGCAGGGGATTTAATATTGATAGTTTCTCCTCAGGGGTTACAGCAGATCCGCGCTACACACGTATCACAATTGTTGCAAGCGGTGATGAGCAGGTGCTTGAGCAGATAGAGAAGCAGTTGGCGAAGCTTGAGGATGTACTTGATATCAAGAAGCTTGAGCCGGGACTCTCAGTGTGCAGGGAGCTTATTATGATAAAGATAAGAGCACTCGATACACAAAGACAGGCAGTTATGAATGTGACTGAGATCTTCCACGGCAAGATAGTTGATGTCACTCATGACTCTATGATTATTGAGCTCATAGGTACACAGGACAAGCTTGATAAATTCATAGACTTACTTAGCGGCTATGAAATATTAGAGCTCGCAAGAACGGGAATCACAGGACTTACCAGAGGTTCCGATGATGTAGTTATGTTGGATTAGTCACAGGACAATCCTTACATATAAATAGTTTACTTATAACAGGAGGAAAACAAAATGGCAGAACCAAGATTATTTTATCAGGATGATTGTAACCTTTCATTATTAGAGGGCAAGACAATTGCCATTATCGGTTACGGCAGCCAGGGACATGCACATGCACTTAACTTAAAGGATTCAGGATGCAATGTCATCATCGGTCTTTATGAGGGCAGCAAGTCATGGAAGAAAGCAGAAGAGCAGGGATTCAAGGTATATGTTGCTGCAGAGGCTGCAAAGCAGGCTGATATCATCATGATTCTTATAAATGATGAGTTACAGGCAGATATGTACAAGAAGGACATCGAGCCAAACCTTGAGCCGGGCAACATGCTTATGTTCGCTCACGGCTTCAACATCCACTTTGGATGCATTAAGCCACCAAAGGATGTAGATGTAGCTATGATCGCACCTAAGGCTCCGGGACATACAGTACGTTCAGAGTACCAGGCAGGAAAAGGAACACCTTGTCTTATCGCTGTAGAGCAGGATGCTACAGGAAAGGCATGGGACCTTGCACTTGCATATGGTCTTGGAATCGGCGGAGCAAGAGCCGGACTTCTTGAGACAACATTCCGTACAGAGACAGAGACAGACCTCTTCGGTGAGCAGGCAGTTCTTTGTGGTGGTGTTTGTGCACTTATGCAGGCTGGTTTCGAAACACTTTGCGAGGCTGGTTATGACCCAAGAAACGCATACTTCGAGTGTATCCATGAGATGAAGCTCATCGTAGACCTTATCTACCAGTCAGGCTTCGCAGGTATGAGATACTCTATCTCTAATACAGCTGAGTATGGTGATTATGTAACAGGACCTAAGATTGTTACAGCTGAGACAAAGAAAGCTATGAAGAAGATTCTTTCTGACATCCAGGATGGTACATTTGCTAAGGAATTCTTACTTGATATGTCACCAGCAGGACGTCAGGTACACTTCAAGGCTATGAGAAAGTTAGCATCTGAACATCCATCAGAAAAAGTTGGTGAACAGATCAGAAAACTTTACAGCTGGAACAATGAAAATGATAAGTTAATCAACAACTAATATTTTTATTAATAATAAGAATGGTACATAAGTCTAATCATAGCCCTCTTTAGTGGATATGTTTGGTATATAATTCTTATTAGATTAGAAGTTGAATCATGCGCGGGTAGGCTGCTTTTTAGCTTACCCGCTTTTTTTGAATAAATAATGGAAGAAGTAAGCCATAAACAGCTTTTAGAAAAAAGAGGAATGTATTATAATCTATATATGGCACAAGTAGATTATTAATTAAAAAGGTTTGCAATAAAAATGCAATTACATACGTATTATATATAACAGACCAATGAAGAGTAGGGTTAATTATGGAGAAAGAACAGACTAATATCATTGATGAAGGACTATTTGAAAAAATAGCAAATGG
>ENA-ORUA01001509-ORUA01001509.1-human-gut-metagenome-genome-assembly--contig:-NODE-1509-length-20933-cov-3.188045_pt1 | contig 20933 bp, 19 predicted proteins | sample MGYA00242076_ERZ509201 | MGnify/ENA primary metagenome ERZ509201 (study PRJEB26280, sample SAMEA2338863) | human gut metagenome | biome: human gut; feature: human-associated habitat; material: faeces...
CTTTTTCGTCTGTAAATTTCATTTCATAATAATCTACATCTTGTACTTTAAAATATATTTCGAGATTTCTTGTTTCTTCTTCTCTCATTGTTGAAACATCAATGTATTTGCTTCCTAAATATGTATCTCTTTCAGAATATAAGTCTATTCTTAAATATTTATTTGTTATTTTGTTTTCCTTTCCATTGTATATTGTTCCTTTTATTCTTCCGTTTATTTTTGTTGCTTGTGCTTGGTATATTGTTATTTGTGGCAAGTTGTCCTTTCTTCCTATGTTTTGATATGCTGTTTCTAGGTTTAAGTATATCAATAGGTTTGAAAAGATGTAAAATGCTATTATAAATATTGCATATTTTAAAAATGTTTTCATTCTGTCCATATTTGTTTTCTCCTTTTATTATTTTATGTTGTTATTATAACAAAAAAATGTTTAAATTTCAACATATATGTCAAATTTCGATTTCTTTTTCCAAATAAACAGAATAAATATAAACTCTATCTACTTTTAAATCCAAAGCATTCTCCAAAGCTTGTTTATACAAATCCAATTGGTTTTTATATTTTTCCACAAGCTCAAATTCATTACCATTTTCCACATAATCAGTCTTATAATCAACTAAAACAACTTGCCCACTTTCATTTACAAAATACAAATCTATAATACCCTGAACAAGTATATTTTCTTTTATATCCTCATCATAAATTTGATTTGCTGGAACATTAATATAAAACGGCTTTTCTTGATAATATTCTTTTGCATTTTTTAATTGGTTCCAGATTTCTGATTTTGTAAATTGTAATATTTTGTATACATTTATTGCTTCACTTTCTTTTTCTGTTATTATTTGATTCATTTCTAAATTTTGTATTAATGATTTTATTTTATCAAAATCATATTCTTCTTTAGGATTTAATCTTTGCAAACATAAATGTGTAAGTGTTCCTTTTTGTGCTGATGTTATTTTAGTTTCTTTTTCCTCTTGCAAAAACTTTGGTTTTTCAAAAGTTATGCTCTTCTCTTGTTCTACTTCATTTTCCATGCTTTCAAAGTCAACACCTAATTGTTTTTGTTTCATTTGCTTAATCTTTGTAACAGAACTTTTTGTTGGAATATCAATAGCTAATTTATTAGGATATTCATATTCAATTTGATTTCTAACTTGATTCACATCATTTTTATTAGCCTTTTTATTTAGCATCTCAATTATATTTTGAGATGTTTTTTCCTGTTCAATATCTTGTTTTTTATTTTCTAAAACACTACTTGGTTCTACTCTATTCAATTCAAGTAAATCTTCTGTATTAGATTGTTCATACAAATATACAAGCAATATCCAATCTAAATATGATTTATATTTTTTCACCAAAATAGGATTTATTTTTCCATCTTTTCTAGCATAAATATTTTTTTGTTGTTCAATATCTTCTAATTGTTTTTGATAATCATTAGAAATTCCTGTTATTATTAATTTTTCCTTTGCTCTTGTTAAAGCAACATATAAAATTCTCATTTCTTCCGAAATATTTTCATTTCTAACAACATTTTTTATTGCCTCTCTTGTTAAAGTATCATATTGAACCTGTGCATTGTAATTAATATATTTAGCTCCTATTCCTAACTCTTGATGCAACAAAACCGGATTTTTTCTAATATCTTGTTCATTAAATTGCTTATTTGTATTTACTAAAAATACAACTGGAAATTCAAGTCCTTTACTCTTATGAATACTCATTATTCTAATAACATCATCATTTTCACCAATTATTTTTGCAGAACTTAAATCACCTGAATTAATTTTTAATTTTTCTATAAAGTTTATAAAATTATATAAGCCTTTAAAGCTTGCTGTTTCATATTTTTTAGCTCTTTCAAACAACATTTTTAAATTTGCTTGTCTCAAATTACCATTTGGCATTAGCCCTACATAATTGTAATATCCTGTATCTGAATAAATTTTCCAAATCAATTCATCTAATGATAAATATTCTTGTTCTTTTCTCCATAGATCAATTTGATTTAAAAACTTTTCTATCTTCTCTTTTAATTGTGAATTCACATCAACTTTAGCTTTTTGCATACAATTATAGAAATTATCATACTTATCAGACAAACGAATTTCTACTAATTCATTATCTGTAAACTTACCTATATTTGACCTTAAAACTGTTACAAGTGGAATATCTTGCATTGGATTGTCTATTATTTTTAGTAAACTCATAATTGTCTGAATTTCTATAGAATCTAAATATTCCTGGTTACTATCTGCAAACACTGGCATATCAAGTTTTATTAATTCTTGTTCATATATACTGGCTTTATCTTTTGTAGACCTTAATAAAATTGCTATATCTTTATATGTTATATTCCTAAAAGTCTCTTTTTTTCTATCATATACTTGATATTTACTATCTATTAGATTTTTTATTTTTCTAGCAACATGTTTTGCTTCAATTTCGATATTTTCTAAATGTTCTAGTTCTTCTTCACTTTCTTCATTGTCACCAATATTTTCTGAATATTTATTAGACAAATATTCTTCTGTTTCATCAGTTGGCTTTACATCAATTATATCAATTTCTGTTTTCAAATTTTGATTTATTTTTTTATAATCCTCTGCACCAAAATTTAAATACTCATCCTCAGTATAATCAACTTCGCCTAACTTTTGGCTCATGATATCTTTAAAAATCAAATTTGTAAAATCAAGTACATTGTCTCTACTTCTAAAGTTTTTAAATAACTGTATTTTTCTGCCAATACAATTTGTATCATTTTCAACTGGCTTATAATTAGAATATTTATCTAAAAATAGTTTCGGCATTGCTTGCCTGAATCTATAAATACTTTGCTTTACATCTCCAACCATAAACATATTGTTTCCTCTAGATATAGATGAAAGTATAAATTCTTGTACAAGGTTACTATCTTGGTATTCGTCAATTGCAATTTCTTCAAATTTTTCTGTATATTTTTTTGCAACTTCCGTTTTTATTATTTTTTCGCATTTTCTACCATTTTCATCTATTGTTGTTTCCACGCCTTTTACCAAAATGTTTAATGCAAAATGTTCTATATCTGTAAAATCTACTATGTTTTTGTCTCTTTTCTTTTTTGAAAATATTTCATCAAATTCTATAATTAGTTTTTCTAATTTTTTTAAGATGTCATACATATCAAATATATCTTGATTTGATTGTTTTGAATCTGATACAAATATTTTACTTATTTTTTTATTGAATTTCTTTTTTACGCTATCCCTTATACTCTTTATTTCATCTTTTATTTCTGATTCTACTTTTTTCCTTGGCCATGTTATAAATTTTATATTTTGAGCAATTTCATATGATTTATCCCAATTATTTAAATTTTCTTTCAATATGGTTAATTGTTTTATATCAGACTCTATTGTTTGTTTAAACTCTTCTAAATCATTTTCATATTTTAGTCCATCTATACTGTCTGTAAGAATTGCAATATCATCTGTTAATTCTTCATCCATTTCTTCTAGCAATACTTTTCCCCAAGGAGTTTGGCTAAAATCTTTGTCTAGTTCATTTTTAATATTAAACATTTCTATCTTTTCATTTAACCATTTTAATGGATATGGACTTGAACTTATATAACCATAAATGCTTAAAATTAAGTCTTTTAAAGGTGTGTCATCTCTATAACTTGTATATGTATTTATAAGTTTTGTAAAGTCTTTATCTTCTGAAAGATATTTGTTTTCAAATAATTCATCTAAAATCTCTTGTTTTAAAAGTTCTATTTCTGGTGTATCTGCAATTCTAAAATTAGGTGATACATTTTCTAATTCATAAAAATTGTTTTTTACAACATCTAAGCAAAATGAGTCTATTGTACAGATACTTGCCATGTTTAATAATGTTATTTGCCTTTGCAAATTTTCATTTTCTGGATCTTCATCTATTTTTTTATATATTGCATCTAACACTCTTTCTCTCATCTCTGATGCTGCTGCATTTGTGAATGTTACTACTAACAGCTTGTCTATATCAATATTTTCATTTATTGCTTTATTTATTATTCTTTCTACTAATACCGCTGTTTTTCCGGCTTCCTGCAGCAGCTGCTACTAATAGATTCGAATTTTTTTCATATATTGCTTGTTTTTGTTCTTTTGTCCAGTTTGGCATTTTTTCTCCCTTCATACGTTTTCTATTTTAGTCCGAGTTTTAAAGAGGTTATTTATCTGTATGTAATATATCATAGGTTCTGTTTTGTTTCAATATCTTATAAAAAACTTATCAAACTTATCTCTTAATATATAATACTCTTTATTAGAATCATACAAATCTGAGGTTATAAACATCAAAAAAGCTTTTCCTAAATTAGCATAAACTGATTTTGTTATTTCTTTTACTGCAATTGCAAAAGTTTCTTGTGTTAATTCTTCTGATATATCTGCGTTACCTGTTAGGCAGAATAGATATTTATATACTGCATTTGAGTGTTGTTTATATATTTCTTCAATATTCTGCATAACATTTTCCTCCTTTCACTTTATTAGTGTGTTTTTTTGACAAAATATTACAACTTTTTTCATAATTTAGCAAATAAAAATATCCTTTTAAAAACTGCACTACTTAAAACAGTTTAATTTAAAAGGATATTTAAAATCTTTTATTTTATTTCTATTATATTAATTTTAGTATTTTTATCTATATTGTTAACTAATTTTTCCATATCTTTTTTATTTATTGAAACACATCCATGTGTTGCTGTATTGTTACTGCAATGCAAGAATATTGCACTTCCTTTATTAGGAATATTTGTTGGATTGCTTTTTATTTCTACCAAATATTCATATTGAACTGGATAATCTATTAAATGTTCCGCACTATTCCAATCTTTTTCTACTTTAGTTACATCAACTAATTTATTATAATATATAGAATTGCTATCATCTACCCAATACATATCTGAACTTATTTTAGTATAATCATAATTTTTATTAAAAATCTTATCATGTGTTCCTAATAATAAACCCAAATCAAATTTACCAATAGGTGTACACCTTCTTGTTTATTTGATGTTAACCCATTTTTTCCAATAAATGCAGATACTTCCAATGCACACTTAGGGAATTTTAAAATTGCCTTGTCTGAACTAATTAAAACCGTAATTTCATTATCTATCATATTCTTCATTTTCTTCCTTTTCAATATTTTGTAAAGATTTAATTTTTTTTGAAAATTCTTTATAAATTATGTCTTGAACTCCAGTTAACATTTCATACTTAACATCAGGCTCATATTTTTTAATTACTTGATAAGTAGCTTCTGAAATCATTTGAGCAATGCTTGCAACATCTAAAGTGTATTTAACTGCATCTAAATTAGAGTTTATAGCATTTGTATAATTCCCTTTAATATCTCCATATGGTGCAATTGGATTCCCTCCCATACCTGAAAGTTCTATAAGCAAGTTCTGCGGATAATTAAGTCTAAAAATATCATTACTAGATGTTGCGCTAGATTCCTTAGTATAAATATTATATTTTGAATTTTCTCTTCTATTATTACCATTTTCATCAAATCCTGTATTTTTATAAGTTTTATCTTGATAAGTTTTTGCTAACATATAATTAGTTATTTGTTTCTTTACTATATCTTCTTTATTAATTTTCATTCCCTCAGGTATTGTTGATGGTCTTTGAAATATAAGTCCACCTGTACTATGATAATTTATATAAGCAAATAATTTTCCACGTCCTTGTAATGAATCTAATAAATTAGTAATCGCCAATGTTTCTTTTTCAACTTTAAATCCCTTTTCTTTATCAAACGGACAATTTATTGGCCCAGGATGTGAAATATTTAAATTATTATGCCTCCTAGCTTCCATATATATATCTTCATCATTAAAAATCTTAGATATTTTTGGATTATAACTTGAATTTGCCTGTATATCTACACCATTTGCATTTGCACTCCATATATGTAAACAATTTTTAGGTAAATCTGGATATTTTTCAAAAATTTCTTTTAATGAATTTTTTATATTTTCATATTCATTAGGAATACACGTATAATCAATATTTTCAAACATTGTTAAATGTTCTTTTTCAATATTCTCATTGATATCATCATTTTTATAAGCAATATAATATTTTTTAGCTATTTTTTCAGCTTCTTCTTGTGACATTTCCCTAGGTATTAATTTTCTTATTGCATAAGATGAAATTAAATAACCTTCTGGATTAAGCATTGGAATTAAATGCAACCTGAATTCTTTTAAAATACTATTCCAATTTTGAGGATTATTATTTATATCACTCATTAATTTTAACACAAAATCTGTTGTAATTATTTCACTTCCATGTGTCGCTCCGAGTAATTACTACATCATTATTTCCATTACCCACTGCAAAATGCCTTATTGGTAAACCATATTCTGTTTTACCCAAATCATTTAATTCTATAAAATTTTTATTTTCAACCAAATTGTCTAATTTTTCATTTACTTGTTTATAGTCTAAAATGATATTTTTCAAACTTTTTTCATCTCCTATTGCCTAAAAATATAATAAACATAGTATAAAACCAATTATGGAAATTGTCAAGTAAAGAAAAAGAAGCCTAAAACATTAAGCATCTTTTAAAATATATTATATGTTATCATTTCTAATAGTTTCTATAATATTTTGTTTATTTATCTTACTCATAGAATATTTCATAATAATACCAATAACAACAGCCACAAATATTACCGCAACTATAATTGACTTATATGGTAAAATATAATTCATCTCCATACTATTTCTAAACACTGTATACATTCCATAAGATAACACCAATCCAATTGGAATACCAATAACCAAAGATTTAACACCATAGAAAATGCTCTCTAATCTAATCATTCTATTAAATTCTTTTTTCGTCATTCCTATTGATTTAAGCATTGCAAATTCTTTTTTTCTTAAATTCATATTTGTTGTTATAGTATTGAAAATGTTCGTTATTCCAATTAAAGTAATTACTCCAATAAATCCATATAAGAATATTGAGATAACTAATACAACTGCATTTTCTGCTCTAACTGATTCTTCCAAATTAAATGAATTCAAATTAGAATCAGTAAGATTATTATCTTTTTTATATTGTTCAACTTCCGCATCTAATTTATCAGCATCATTTGATTGTGCACATAAAGTTGCTGATATGTATCCAGTTTTATTTATAAAATCTTCACTTACAATAAAATATGCATTAGTATTATATAAATTTTCAACGCCATTTGGTCTTTCTTCTGTTTTGGCTACTATTTTGATGTTATACTCTTTATCATTTATTTTTCCTGTAACAGTATCTCCCTTTTTCCAAGTGTACATGCTACCTTGAATTTTCTTTCCCTTTTCATCCAAATTGATATTGTTATCAATTAAAATTGCTCCATCTTTGTATGTTTCATAATCTCCACCTATCTTTTTCAAATATGCATCATACGCATTTTTGCTTAATGAAATAATATTTACATTATCTATTTGTTCTTGGTTTGAATTTGACTCTGAATATCTTGCTTTAATATTTTTTCCATATTCAGTTAATTCTGCTTTATGTTTTTCATCCATATTCATTTCAAATGTATTGGTTTTATTTATTGATACATCTCCTACATCTGGTAAATTTGATATGTCTGTTAACATTTTTAAGCTTTTTTCTTGTTCTTTTGCAAATTCTTCTGTATCTTCAGGTGATGCAGTTGTGTAAGTATATACTACATAATTATAATTTTTTTCTGTATAATATGCACTTGACATTTTAAATCCATATTGTATAAAACTTGATATTGCAATAAATATTACAACACTGACTATTATAGAAATTACTGTTGTTCTATATTTTTTCTTGCTTCTTTTTAAGTTTTTATATGCTATTTCTCCACCTGTTTTGAATATTTTTGTTATTATTTTTGGACATTTTATTTTTTTAGCTTTTAGTTTTACATCTTCTGAACTTCTTATTGCTTCTATTGGTGTGATTTTTGATGCTTTTTTAGCTGACCTTCTGCAAGACAGCCATATTGTTACAACTGATACAATTATGCTTATAACTATTGCTGACCATGACATTCCATATGTTAATAAAGTTCCTCTTGATACATAATCCTTTAATATATAATTTACTACATTTACTAAAATATAAATTGCAAATATTCCACTTAAAATTCCTAGAGGTATTCCTATAATTCCTAATATAAAGCCTTCAAAATAAACACTTTTTTTGATTTGTTTTTTTGTTGCTCCAATGCTTGAAAGCATTCCATATTGTTTTAATCTTTCTGTTATTGATATTGCAAACCCATTTCTAATAACAAATACACTTGATACTAGAACTATTCCCATTATAAATGCTCCTAGTCCATAAATTGTCTTTAGTGTTTCATCATCTAAGCTTGCCCCTTGATATGCTAATAATTCTTTATTTATTTTTATCTTATATTTATAACTTTTATATGTTTTATCTAACCCGCTAACTCTATTAAAATCATTTTCTTTTGTTCCAGATTTTGCGATTACCATTTGGTTTATGCTTTCTGTATTTTTTACATAATCATTTGGTTTCGAATATAGAACTGCTATATTTGCTTTTTTATTTATTGTTTGCATTTTTGTAATAACTGTAAACCAGTCTGCTTCATAAGGTTCAATTGCAACAGTTGGTCTTTCTATTATTCCAACTATTTTATATGTTTTTGAAGCTGTATTTACAATTTCATTTTCAGTCGCCTGTTCCTCTTGTTCTATTTCTTTTGTTTTCTTAATTTGTGTTTCATCATAATAATTAGCGTTTTGATTCTCTGAAGTTCCTTTTAATTCTCCAACATTTAATGTTATAGTATCTCCAACCTTATAATTAGTTTTGAACTTCTCATTTATTCTAGTTGAGATTGCAAGTTCACCATCATTTTCAGGTAATCTACCATCTTTTACATTTATAGCCATATTATTTAAAAACTTATCATTCATTGAAATAACATTAACAAGTGGTTTCTCTTCCTCTCCTGTTGAAGTTGATATTTTTCCCTTTGGTAAATAACTATACCCTATCTCTTCTGATAAGTAATAGTCTTCCACGCCTCTATTTTCTTCTATATATTTAAGTTCATCTTTGGGAACATTATAGAAAATAGCATGATAATTTCCCTGGCTATCTTTAGCAGTATCTATAAATGTATTTTGGAAACTTGTTATAAGTCCTGCTACTCCACATATTAAAGCTGTTGATAAAATAATTCCAATTATAATTACAATTGACCTTTTTTTATTCAGCCTTAAATCTTTAACACTTAATTCATTTAAAACCTTCATTATTTTCCAGTCCTTTCGTCTTTAATAATTTTTCCATCATCGATTGTTATAACTCTATCCGCTTCTAATGCAATTTTCTCATCATGTGTTATAACTATAACAGTTTGATTATATTTTTTATTAGAAAGTCTTAATAATGAAATAATCTCTTCACTTGCCTTTGAATCCAAATTTCCAGTAGGCTCATCTGCAAGCATCAATGCAGGTTCATTCATCATAGCTCTACCAATAGACACTCTTTGTTGTTGTCCACCTGATAATTGATTAGGCAAATTATATTTTCTTTTTTCAAGTCCTAAAGTTTTTAATAAATCATTTAATCTTCTTTCATCAACATCTCTGCCATCCAACTTTGTTGGCAAAGTAATATTTTCTGCCACATTTAAAACAGGTATTAAATTATAAAATTGATAAATCAATCCAATTTGTCTCCTTCTAAAAATAGCAAGATTATCATCATTTAAAGTATAGATATCTTTTCCATCTATAAAAACTTTTCCTGATGTTGGTCTGTCTACTCCACCAATTAAATGTAGCAATGTAGACTTACCACTTCCACTTGCTCCTATTATTGCAACAAACTCTCCTTTTTGTACTGAGAACGATATATTATCTACTGCTTTTACCTGATTTTCTCCTTTTCCATAAATTTTGTTTAAGTTTTCTACCCTTAATATTTCCATAATTTTTTCCTCCTTTTGTCCAATAGGTGTCCAATAGGGACGGTTCTTTTTGGACACTTTTAGTATAATTTTTGAAAGTGACTTTTAGGTGACTTTTTTACTATAAATTTTGTCACTTTTAAACTCTTTTAAGAATAGAACAAAAGCAAACATTAATAACATTAGCGCTTAATTTGCTTTATGTAAATTTCTGTATAAAGTATTTATATTATAGGAAGTTTTGAGAACTTTACTATAATATAAAAAACTATGGGACTTTTACATCTCCATAGTTTTAAATTTTTTAATAATCTGAGTTTCTTTCTATTCCTAAATTTTTATCGCTTTTTGTAGCTAAGTATTTTAAGAAAATTCCCTGTGCTATTGCTTCACCTGCTTTAAACTTTACTGTTTCTTTTCCTTCGTTTTGAATTTTTATAAAAATATGACCTTCATTATCTTTGTTGTTATAATAGTCTGCATCTACTATTCCTACCTGATTTACTAGTCTAACATTAAATTTGAATCCCATTGAACTTCTTACTACTAATAATAGTACTTCATCATTTTCAAAATATGCCTTTATTCCAGTTGGAATTTTTATAATTTCGTTTGGTTTTAATTCGATGTCTTCTAGTAATAATATGTCATATCCTGCTGAAGCTATTGAGTCTCTTATTGGTAATTTATATTTATTATATAATTCTATATCTTCTTTTACATCTTTGCAAAATTGTTTAAAACTTATTTTTTCAAAATCTCTCATTTCTATTTTTCCTTTTTATAAACTTCTTCTATTACTTTATATCTTTCATTAATTATTTTTTTATAAAATTCTTTTCTATTATTGGACATGTAAGATACTTCATCTATGAATTTATTTATTTCATCTATATTAATATTCTTAAATACTCTAATGATAGCTTTATCGCATTCTTTATTTTTAGTATCTCTTATATACGTCATATAATTTATTTTTTTGCCATTTTCTTTTAGACATGAATAACAATTTATTGCCAAGTTTTTTATTTCATTCGCTTTTAATTTTTCTATTTCATCATCATTTATCATTGGATTTAAACATGAACCGCAATCATAAATTGGTGCAAACTCTATTTTATTAGTTTTGTTGTCTAATAAAAAGCCCCAGTTTCCATTATGTCTATCTGTGTTTCCTATTAAGCTGTCTATAATAAACATGTCCCAGAATTTTTCTTTTGTATTAGTTGAATTTATTATTTTATTTTCATCTAATACATTTAAAATGTCTGATAATTCTGTTTCTATTTTTTTGTCTGGATTTGTACTTAATGCAAGATTTTCAAACTCATATAAAGTTTTATTTAAATCTGTAAAGTCTTCACATGCACATACTATTTTTTCTTTTTCATTGTATTTATATATTCCTAGAATTGTGTTTTGAGTCGGAAATCCTGCCATCTTAAAAATGTTACTTCCTATATATTCAGAAAATGCATTGTTTATATATGATATATTTTTGTTTTTTTCTCTTATAGGGTCTGGAAATTTTACTAGATATTTTTTACCTTCATATATAAGTGTTTTCTTTTTTTCTGATCCTTTATAACTATTTAGTTCTTCTTTGCAATTTGTAAAATCAATCATTAATTTGTTCACTCCGTTTCAATTATGTTTATAATTTCATATATTATAACATATATTTTATTAAAATTCACCATTAATTTTCATATAAATATTGTTCTGTTTTTCTCAAATAAATTGTGGCAATTATTAAGAAAAACATTAATATTGCAATTGATATAGAAAGTATATTTACATTATAGAAATAATTATATAAAATATACACTAAACTATAACTTATAATTTGTCCTATAAACATATATATATTAAATATTAGCATATGCTCTTTTCTATATTTTTCTAATCCATCAACCTTAATGGCTGCATAAACTGCACTACAAGATTCAGACTCTATTATTGTTCCAAATGAATTCATTAATATATAATAAATTAATAGTGTTACAAAACTTGCATTAAATACTACAAATAATGATGAAATAAATATAACAGCAGCCATATATGGATAAAACTTCTTATTGATTTTTTTGTTGTTTATCATTTTTAGTATCTGTAAAGAAATAATTGATGTTGCAGCAAATAATGTATTATAACTGCCAAAACTCATTTCTGTACCTAATCTTAAGAATAATACAATTGGTAATAGTTCTGTCATTGCTCCTTGTGCTGATATTCTTCTAAAAAACATACATTTATAGATGTTTTTTAAGTGAGTTTTTTCTTTGGCAATTTTCCAAAATTCTTTGATATTCATCTTATTATCTTGTACTGTAAAATCTTTTATTTTCATTGATATTGCAATAATTAATATTGTTTCTACTCCTAAAATTATAAATAATACATTATATGAAAACCTCTCTATTATAAATCCTGAAAATATTGGCGTTAATATTGCTGTAATATTTTCAAGTATATTTAAATTTGCTAAATAACTACTCATTGATTTATTGGTATTTGAACCTATTACAATAAGTTCATATGGTACAGCATAAAATAATGTTCTCATCGTGTCTAATGTTTTGAATAAATATATATATTTGACTATATTTTCTTTGAATATTATTAATATAAAAATGCTTACTGCACTTAATATAAAACTTAGCATGTATATTAAGCTGGCATTTCTTGAATTTATTATTTTTAGTAATATGTATTCTAATAACATTCCTAGAAATACTGAATAAACTGTGTATTTTAGTATAAAGTTTAAATCATTGTTTACTATTTTTAATATGTATATGTTAAAAAATAATGAAAAGAATACACTCATAAATTTTCTTAAAAATGCTATTATTGCTATATATTTTCTATTTGTTTGTTCCATTCTTTTCTCCTTTATTTATTTTTTCAATTAATTCACTAACACTTTTTACAATTTTTCCACTACAAATTTCTAACAATTCTGGTACAGATTCTTCCATGCAATATCCATTATAATTTTTTATCATTTCTATATCACTATAACCATCACCTATCGTATAGATTCTATCCGGAGTAATTTTTTCTATCTGTGCTATTTTACTTATAGCATGTGATTTAGTTGTTTTATTTGATATTATTTCAACAGCATTTTCTGATACAAAATAACTATTCACAAATTTAGCATATTTCTCATTTATTAAAGAATTAATTTGTTTTGCTTCATCTTCTTCGTATTTAGCATGAATTTTTGTTAAATCTTTATCATTAAAATTAGCTCTACTATTTTCTAAATTACAGCAAAAATATTTTATTGTTTTTTCGATTTCTAAATCCTTTTCAATATTATCTATTATATCATTATCTATAGTGTAATTTAAAATAGCATTATTATTTTTATCTAATATTGTTGCTCCATGATTAATTATTAAATAATCCCATTTCAATTTATATTGTTCTGCTTTTTTCATAAAATCCATATAAGAACGTCCCGTTGCAAATATAAATATATTTCCTTTATCTCTAAATTTTTTTACGCTTGTTTTATTTTTTTCAATATCTTCATCATTTAAATAAAATGTTTGATCATAATCGCTAACTAATATTTTTTTCATTTTTCTAATACCTTTCCTGTTTTATCTATTGCAAAATTTTTGTTAAACATAATATTAACCGTCAAAAATTGATACAACGAAGATGTCACTTGTCCAATTCCAGTACAATATGGCGTTTTTAATAACGATATTAAAAATCTTAATATTCCTGCTGTTATTTTATTTTCTGTTACCTTTTTAGCCAATTTTACTAATTGTAAATAACATGTTTTTATTCTATATACTGGATATATGATAAAATTAATTAACTCAAAACTTAGATATATTAATGTTATTCCTAAATCCAATTTATAAAATCTATATGAAATTAATAACATAATAAATGTTGTAGCCAATAAAACACCTTCTAATTTATAAGCATTATTTCTGTGTTCTTTATAATTAAATTCATTTTTACTTATATCTATTTTTGCAACAGTTGAAATTGCTTCGAATGAATCCCATTGTGTATCTGTTATCAACGCTACGAAATTTAATGCAACAGTATATTTTTCTCCAAATTCCATTGCATTACTTAAACCAAATAAGAAAATCAAAAAAAATAATATGTTATCTGCGATTTCTACTGATTCATATTTTATATATTTTATTATATGTAACTTGAATTTAAATTTTTTGTACTGTTTTATTGTGACTATTAATGTGTAAATAGCTATTGATATTAATGTAATTGCAACAATAATTGTTTTGTTTTTTGTAAATATCGCTGTTACTATTAATATAATAAAATTTAATAAATTTAATTGTGTACAATATTTATTTGCCTTTTTCTCTTTTCCTTCAAAATATAATTTTTCTAATACAAAAGAAAATACTAATTGTATATATAGTTGTAATATAGAATAAACAGCAAATTCTTTGTATATTTCAAAATCCATATTCATAAATTCCACATATTTTTTTACATTTATTGCAAATAATCCAAATATTATTAGCCCTACTATTATTCCAGCTGTCATTCCAGATAAAACTGCATTTTCATCTTTATCCTTTTCTTTACTTATATTGGGTCCTGTTGCAAATATTGATTTTAATAATGTCCATATAAATTGCAATGGATATGTTAATGTAAATACATTTACTAAATTTTTATCTACTAATAGTCCTAGACAAAACCAAGATAATATTGGTATAAACGAAAATATTGCTGAATTAATTGCTATTCGTAATAATCGTTTCATTTGTTTTCTCCTATTTTCCGTTTTTATATTGGTACTCTCTAATTTCACAATTTTTTATTTTTGCACTAACAACAATTCCTTCTTCACTTATTCCATTAAAATATGCATTAATTGCTCTACAAGTTCCGCCATGTGTAACTAGCAAAATATTTTTATCTTTATATTTTTCTTGTATTTCATCTAATAAATTCCATACTCTATTACATACATTTTGTATAGATTCTACTTTCAGCTTATTCCAATTTAAATTATAGTTATTTATTATATCTATATCTTCATTTACTATACTAGGCCATTCCTCTTTTGTTGTTCCTTCTATATTTCCACAATTTCTTTCTATTATTCTTTCATCACTTATAATTTTACAATCTATTGCTTCATTTATTATTTCCGCAGTTTTTCTTGCTCTTTTTAATGGTGAACATATTATCAAATCTATTTTATAGTCTTTTAATTGTGTTTTTGCTTTCTTAGCCTGTTCAATTCCTGTACTATTTAATTCTATATCTGTTCTTCCTTGGCATTTTCCTGCCACATTCCAATCAGTTTGTCCATGTCTTATTACATATAATTTCATTCTTTTAACTCCCCATATCCTTCATATATTGTTCCATTATTTATCAAAAATTCTTTTATACTTTTTTGTAATCTGGTTGTTTCTGGTAATTGATGATAATTATCACATTTTTTTAAATTAAATACAAAATTCAATACATCGTTTATTCCATTTTTAGAACTCTGTATTTCAAAAAGTTCTTGAAATTTTTTTATATTAGACTTCTCATCTAACATTGTTGATATTTCTTTACTTAATAACCATGATTCACAAATATATTTCGGATTTTCTATATTATAATATTTTTTTAATAATTCTTTTGAATTTAGTAATGAATCTTTTACTTTTTCTATATCAAGTTTTTTTCCTGCTGGTATATGTATTTTAACATTATTGTTAGTAGTTGGTTCAAACTGCAATCTTCCACATTCTATTAATCTTGCATTTATAAAATATGTTCCCCATAACATTTGTGAAATTCGGATTCCTTCATAATGTTTATTTAGAATATCATTTAATAAACATTCTTTTACTCTTTGTTTTTGAATTTCTATTTGTTCATTATCAAAATTATATTTGCTAATATTCTTCTTATGATACTCAAATCCCAATAATAACAACACACTTGTTATAAATGGATTTACGTTTTCTCCAAATAATATATTTATATTTTTTTCTTCCCATAGTTCTCTAAACTTTTCTGTTTTATCAATATATAAGATTTCATATATTTCATTTGTTTTATCATATATTTTTTTATTATTATTAGTTTCATCTATACATCTATTACATTTTTCATAGTAATCTATATCTTTTATAGAATAGTACTCCAATGCTTCTTTTATTTTTTCTTTACTTAACAACATTTTTTCTCCTATTTTAAATAATATTCCATCATTAATGGATCACTCTCAAATCCATAGCTTTTATAGATAGAAATCGCTTCTGGATTATCACTACAAAGTTTCAAAATTTCTAAATTCTGTTTTTTTGCAAATTTTATACATTCGCCTATTAATTTTGTCTGAATACCTTTTTTTCTATATTCACATAATGTAAATACATCACAAATATATCCTTCTTTTCCACTGATTGCACACTGAGGCATATAATTTATGATTTGTAAGCCACATGTAGCTATAATATGATTTTCTTGTTCTTCTACAAAAAAAATTATATCTTCATTTAAATGTCTAATTAGAAATTTTTTTGTTACTTCATAAAGTCTTTTATCTTCTCCTTCTGGATAATCTTCCTTCCAGTCTTCTTTTTGTTGTAAAACTCGTAATTTTGAAAGTTCTTCTATATCCCTTTTCTCAGCAATTCTCATATTTCCTCCATATCTATTTTCTTTATCTTTTATCAAATAACTAACTATCCATAATACTTATTTGTTTATTTTGTTTTTCTATATTTAGGTATTTATGTTTTGATAAATGTTTTTGTGCTATACAATAAACTGCATATGCAATCCATACACCTTTAATTCCTAACACAGTATATGACAAAATCGTTGCAACTACAATTTTTATTAATGATGTAATAAAATTTCTTTGTGCTAAAAATTTAAATTCTCTAGTTCCTCTAAGTATTGCACAATAAAACATACCACTTATTTCTTCATATTGTCCTATTATTAATAATGGCAATACAGAATAAAAAATTACCCATAATTCATTTTCTTTAAATGATATATCTGCAATTATAATAGCAATAATTACTGTACAAACTGGAACTATAACGGAAAATATGTTTATTAATTTTCTTCCTACACTTTTAGCATTTTTCATTTTTTCTTGGTCTTTTCTTCCAGATTCTATTCCAATACTTATTGAAATGCCATCACCAAGTCCCTGTATAAATGCTTGTGATACATCTCTTATTTGTATTACAATTACATGTACTGCATATTCAGTAGGTCCAATTCTTGATACTAAAATATTAAATATAAATTTATCTATTCTTGATGCTAATCTTTCCATACAATTCCATTTAAATAATTTCAATATTTTTTTAGATATTTCTTTATCAAATTTATATTTTATAGTAGAGTTCGATTTTAATATTAAATAAATACAAAGCCCTGTATCAATGCTTATTGTAACCCATGCTACTCCAGCTACTCCACCTCCTAATTTTACAACTATTACGTCTAAAATCAAATTACAGATTACCGCTATAATTTTTAATGTCATTATCATTCCTTGTTTTCCTATTGTCCTTTGGTGTCCTGTAAGGACTGTAACCATAGCATTTGGAATAAATCCTATTAATCTTATTAACATATATGTAGTACAAATTTTATCAACATTAAAAAGTCCTGGTAATAGTGGATTTATAAAATATACAACTATAATTGTTATAATTGATATTACTAATGTTATTAATATTGAATTTCCTGTTATTTTTTTAGCTTTTTCTGTGTTGTTTTCTCCTATTGTTTTTGAAAGTAATGCTGTATTAGAAATATTTAAAGCCATTATACTCATTTGCATTATATCTATTATTACTCCCGCTGCTCCTATTGCGCCTACAGCATTCGTTCCCAGTCTAGTTACAACAATTGTATCTACTAATGTCATTAATGTATTTATAAAATATTCTAAAGCTATTGGTATAGATATTTTTAGTTGCTTTTTTACTGTTAATTCTTCATTCATTTTTCTTTATCCTATATTATTTTTTATTATATATTTTACAAATTATCTTTTATACTAGGAAATAAATCATAAACATTAAATCCTAATTGTTCATCAATATATTGCTTTAATTTATAAGTTTCTTTTATATGATATTGTGTATTTTCATGTGCACCCTTTCTAATTATTAAATCTATCAACCTCTTATCAACAGTCATAATAATATCAGTACACATCAAATCACATAAATTTATTATTTTTTCATATATTGTATATTCATGATTTTTAATAAATTCTGTTCTAAATGGTATATCTCTTGGAATTCCACCTGCTGTACAGTAAACATCATTGTTTAAATATGAATGTGTTAGACAAATATTTGCATATTCATCATCATATCCTAGTTCTTTAAGATAGTTGTATCCTTGCATTACATGGTCTTTTCCATCTCCTACAGATCTTCCTATATCGTGTATATACCCTAATATTTTTGCATAATCTACATCTAAGTTTAACTTTTCTGCTATTTTTCCTGCTGAATCTCCCACACAAATTGAGTGGTTTATCCAGTGATCATCTGATGCTTTTTTTCTTGCTTCTTCTAACATTTCTCTTGCTTTTTCCACTGTTAATTTCATATTTTTACACTCCTCCCTTTTCTTTAATCTTCTCATCTATTGTACAAATTTGTTAAACAAATCCTTATAAATTTTATCAGCATCTAAATAATTAACAAATGTAACTTTATGTCTATTTTCTGATAATTCATATGATGTATCCTCTTTTATAATTGGGCAACTGACTTCTTCTGTTTCAAAGCAAGTTTTATTTATCATATATGCAATAACACTTATGTCCCAAATAACTCTTCTTTCTTGTATTCCATGATATGTATCATTATAAAATCTTTGGCATAAATAATCGCATAATTCATTTTTTCCTTTTAAAAAATGTTCTAATTCATATATTGAAGTTCTTAAATTAGATGCCACATTTTTGCAAGGAATCACTGTTAATTTAACTTTTGATTCATATACTTCTCTAACTGCTTGTACATCTTGTCTAAAATTAAACTCTCTATTATTGTCTGCTAAAAAGCTATTTCCTCCTAACCAAATTACTTCTATTTTATTTATAATTTCTGGTGCTTTTTTTATTGCCAATGCAATATTTGTAATTGCTCCAATTGCTAAGATATATGTTTTTTCATTTTTGTTAGCAATCTCTATAATTTTATTTACTGCATCACTATTTTTGTTATATCCATTACATTATTTTGCTCTGTTAATTTTTTAAATAAATCTTTATATATTTTATTCGGATCTAAATCATTAACAAATGTAATTTTATGCCTATTTTCCGTTAATTCATATGATGTATCTTCTTTTATAATTGGGCAACTGACTTCTTCTGTTTCAAACCAAGATTTATTTATCATATATGCAATAACATCTATATCCCAAATAACTCTTCTTTCTTTTATTTCATGATATGTATCATTTACAAACCTTTGACACAAATAATCACATAATTCACTTTTTCCTTTTAAGAAATGTTCTAATTCATATTTAGAAATCATTAGATTTGAAGCAACATTTTTACCTGGAATTACTGTCAATTTTACTTTTGATTCAAATACTTCTCTGATAGCTTGTACATCATGTCTAAAATTACATTCTATGTTATTTTTATTTAAGAAGCTATGTCCACCTGTCCAAATTATTTCTATCTTTTCTATAATGTCTGGTGATTTTTTTATTGCTAGTGCAATATTTGTAATCGGTCCAATTGCTAATATATATGTTTTTTTATTTGTATTTGCAATTTCAACAATTTTATTAACTGCATCATTATTTTCATTATATCTATTACAAATATAATCTATTGAACCCTTAAACACTTTATTTTTAGTTTCAAAATTTAGCCAATTACATATTCTAAGTATTTCATTATAACTTTTATCCGTTGCCTCTGCTATAGTTTCTTCAATCTCATCGTGTGAATGCGGTGCTATTGTTATCGCATCAATATTAAATTTATCTTGGTTTTTTAATAAATATGCAAGTGCAAAATGATCGTCACATTCAGTATCCATGTCTGTATCTAATATTACATTAACTTTTTCTTTTTTATAGTTTGTAATAAATTCATAAATTTCTTTCCAATTATAAACTCTTGTAATTTCTTTTTCTTCTCTATTACAAGGTTTGTCCATTATAAGTGTAGTTATATTTTTTTTATAACATTCTCTACAAATACTATTAGAATCATCTATCATTACATCAATACCATTTTCTATACATTTTTCTGCCTTTTCTTTTTTATATTTTGTAAAAATTAATTTATCATATGGTATCTCTTTTTCTCTTAACCATTTCTTTGTCATATTATATGGGTCTGAGTATTCTCCATTATCCCTACCTGTAATAATTACAATAGTATGTCCATCTTCTTTTAATTTTTCAATATATTCTTTTGCACCTTCTTTTACTCCTAAGTTTTTAGCTATTCTTTCAACATTGTCTAGATAAAATGGCCATAATTCTTCTTCAGACCAATCAAACATTCCCTCAGTCATATGTTTATTTGGGTCAATGATTCCTGTATTTCTTAATTCTTTATCATGCTTTAAAAATTCTTCTTCCAATGCTTCATCAAATTTTGATATTACATTATCTATATCTATTCCTATGTTCATTTTTTACCTCTTCCTTATTAATTATATATTTTATTAAACTTCTTTATTTAATCATATTTTTTGTTTATATATACAATAAATACTATATACACTAGTATTGCTACAAGAAAAGTCGTTGATATAATATCTCCATTTTCTTTAAAAACAGTATAAGATAATAATGGAATTATTGCTGTAACAATTCCTTCTATAAACCTTTCAAATGTTACATATGAAGTTTGATAATTTTCTTTTGAACTCTCATATATAGCCACATTATCGTATATATC
>ENA-ORUA01001525-ORUA01001525.1-human-gut-metagenome-genome-assembly--contig:-NODE-1525-length-20779-cov-8.953532_pt1 | contig 20779 bp, 18 predicted proteins | sample MGYA00242076_ERZ509201 | MGnify/ENA primary metagenome ERZ509201 (study PRJEB26280, sample SAMEA2338863) | human gut metagenome | biome: human gut; feature: human-associated habitat; material: faeces...
CCGCCGATGACGGTGGTAGCGTCGCTCTCAGCCATAGCCTTGGCCACGGCCAGAGTGCCGGCAGCCAGAGTCGGGTTCTCAAAGACGCCCATGGGGCCGTTCCAGACGACGGTCTTGGAAGCCTTGACAGCGTCGGCGAAGAGCTTCATGGTCTCGGGGCCGATGTCGCAGCCCTCCTTGTCAGCCGGGATAGCGGTGACAGGGACGACGGTGGTCTCGACAGGAGCGTCGATGGGGTCGGGGAAGTTCTCGACACAGGCGGTATCGACGGGCAGGAGCAGCTTGACGCCCTTCTCCTGAGCCTTTGCCATCATCTCCTTGCAGTAGTCCAGCTTGGAGTCATCGCACAGGCTCTTGCCGACCTCATAGCCCTGAGCCTTGATGAAGGTGTAGGCCATGCCGCCGCCGATGATGAGGGTATCGACCTTCTCCAGCAGGTTGGAGATGACATTCAGCTTGTCAGCGACCTTTGCGCCGCCCAGAATGGCGGTGAAGGGACGGACGGGATCGTTCACGGCATTGCCGAGGTACTTGATCTCCTTCTCCATCAGGTAGCCGACAGCGGTGTCCTTGATATAGTCGGTGACGCCTGCGGTGGAGCAGTGTGCGCGGTGGCAGCTGCCGAAGGCATCGTCAACGTATGCGTCTGCCAGAGAAGCCAGATCCTGAGAGAACTCGGGCAGATTCTTGGTCTCTTCCTTGCGGAAACGGGTGTTCTGCAGCAGGACGACGTCGCCGTTGTTCATGGCAGCGACAGCAGCCTTTGCGTTCTCGCCCACGACGTTGTCGTCGTCAGCAAAGACAACAGTCTTGCCCAGCTTTGCGCTCAGAGCCACAGCAACGGGAGCGAGGCTGAACTTTGCCTCGGGGCCGTTCTTCGGCTTGCCCAGATGGCTGCACAGAATGACCTTCGCGCCGTCATTGACCAGCTTCTGGATGGTGGGCAGAGCCGCATTGATGCGGTTCTCGTTGGTGATGACGCCGTCCTTCATGGGGACGTTGAAATCACAGCGGACAAGGACCTTCTTGCCGCAGTAGTTCTGATCGTCGATCGTCTTTTTACCTAAACCCATAGTGATTATTCTCCTCTCAATTCATTCTTCGGAATCGAATTTCGCTCACTCTCGGGGTCTTAGCCCCTATGACACTATTATAAACAAAATATGTGTGTATTGCAAGGACGGGAGATGGATAATTTATTAACAAACTTTTCCCGTGATATTCGGGAATTGTGTCTATTTTGACAGTAGTCCGGCCCGGCCGCCAAAACGCCGCAGGCGGTCTCCCCTCCTGCGGCGCTTGAAACGATCCACTTTAATCCCGACGGAACAGGTCGCGGGTGTAGACTTTGTCCTGTACATCATCCAGACAGCTGTCGTAGCGGTTGGCGATGATGGCCTGGCTGCGCTTTTTGAAAACGTCCAGATCGTTCACCACTTCGCTGCCGAAGAAGGTAGTGCCATTCTCCAAAGTCGGCTCATAGATGATAACTGTCGCGCCCTTGGCCTTGATACGCTTCATGACGCCCTGAATGGAAGACTGACGGAAGTTGTCGGAGTTGGCCTTCATGGTCAGGCGGTAGACGCCGATGACACAGGGCTTCTCGTCCGCCGCGTTATACTCGTTCTCTTCCCCATAGCTGTAGTAGCCCGCCATCTGGAGCACCCGGTCTGCAATGAAATCTTTGCGGGTGCGGTTGGACTCCACGATGGCCTCGATGAGATTTTCCGGCACATTCTCGTAGTTGGCGAGGAGCTGCTTGGTATCTTTAGGCAGGCAGTAGCCGCCGTAACCAAAGCTGGGATTATTATAATGTGTGCCAATGCGGGGGTCGAGGCAGACGCCCTCGATGATATGCCGGGTATCGAGCCCCTTCATCTCGGCGTAGGTGTCCAGTTCGTTGAAGAAGGAAACGCGGAGGGCCAGATAGGTGTTGGCGAACAGCTTGACCGCCTCGGCCTCGGTGAAGCCCATGAAGAGGTTGTCGATATTCTCTTTGACAGCACCTTCCTGTAACAAATAAGCAAAGGTGTGTGCCGCCTCCACGAGGCGCTCATCCTGCATATCCGTACCTACGATGATGCGGCTCGGGTAGAGATTATCGTATAGTGCCTTGGACTCCCGCAGGAACTCCGGGCTGAAGATGATATTCTCGCACTGATACTTTTCACGGACACTGGCCGTGAAGCCCACCGGGATGGTGGACTTGATGACCATGACAGCCTCGGGGTTCACCTTCATCACCAGCCGGATGACCGCCTCCACCGCCGAGGTATCGAAGAAATTCTTCCGGCTGTCGTAGTTGGTGGGGGCCGCGATGATCACAAAGTCAGCGTCCCGATAGGCCGTCTCCCCGTCCAGCGTAGCCGTCAGGTCGAGATCTTTCTCGGCGAGGTATTTTTCGATGTAGTCGTCCTGAATGGGCGATTTTTTCTGGTTGATGAGCTCCACCTTTTCCGGCACGATGTCAACAGCCGTGACATGGTGGTGCTGGCTCAGCAGGACAGCAATGGACAGGCCGACGTAGCCCCCTGATGTCAAGATAGGGGCGAAAACTTTTAGCCTTGTAGGGCTTTACTCGCTATTCTATTTTCAATGGTAGCTTATCGAATCCAATCCATCAATTTTCTTACGCCGCTTATCACACTGGCATAATCAATTTCTGCTGCATACGAGTATTTCTTCTGATATGCTCTCCACAGCACTCGAAGCTGTTCATCTGCTTCAATAATTTTGATAATCTCCTCGGCCTGCTCCTGCAGATGATCCGTTCCTCTCTTTTTACAAGTTGCTGCAAAAGCATCCTTCAAAACAGCCTTATTGACTTTATCTTCGTATGTATCGAGCAGCATCCGTATATCGTAAAAATCTCTCATTCGGGTGTTTAAGATACCCCTCGCCAAAACCGTCTGCAACTTCTCGGCTAATATAGTTTCCAAATTATACGACCATAGACTGATAGAACGATCTTCCAGCAAGAGATCATAATTGAACTCGATTGCTCGTGGGGTAATCACGTCGCCCGTGGAAATGTCAATTTTCAAAGGCGTAATCAATCTTCCCACATTGGCGTTCATGGTAACGCGGATTCCCGGATACTCCATTTCATCCATGATATTGGAAACATCTTTAACCTCAAAAGAAACACCATCGTCAAGGTCAATATCTTTGACCTGATTGACAACTCGCAAGGCATCCTCCGCAGACAGATTTAGATTCTTCATGCTGGTGTCTATGTCCATCGTGGAACGGTGCGCAACACCAATCATTGCCGTAACCAGTATTCCGCCTTTGATAATGAAGTTATCCCGATATTCTGATTGTGCCAGTCTTTCCAGAAAACGCTCCATCATATAGATTCGCATGAGTGTCCTTGCGTCTGCATTGTTCTGTTTTGCAACGCTCTTGATACGCCCTTTTATCTGTTCAGGTGTAAATCCCATTTACAGTAGTACCTCCATATAATTTCGGATGATCTTATCCACTCGAAATAGCTTTGCATACTTCATCAGTTTATTAAGGTCCTTATCTTTTCTCCCGACATACGCTTTTAATACTGCATTGAAATCCTGTACTTCTATAGAACTTCTACTCCGCACCAAGTCGCAAATTGTCCGTTCCAAATCGTACATAGGAATTTCATTTCCCTGATTGCTTTTTACGATTTGCTTGCCAACGTCAAGAAGTTCCTTTTTTACTGTATAAACCTTATAGCCATCCTCTTTCAAGCGGTGAACATTATATCCACTATAAATCGTGAGTGTATGAACAAGCGGTTCCCGATCTGTCAGCCCATAATAATAGAACGCTTCATCATGAGAAAACACTCCCATCGGGCAGCGGCGGTGCAGCATTTCTAATTCGTCAATCCAAGTATCTTTTGCTGCGTATACGCCATGTCCGACTTGCTCGTATTCATTGGCCTTTACATATTTATAAAACTCAAATTTCGTTAAACCTACTTTTGTTGCAAGCTGCGGTGTTAAAATCTCATGTGTTTGAGCCAAATTGTTCATGTTCATCATAAGCGTCACCTCACCTTCGTGCTTATATTGTATTCCAAATAAGCGCGAAAGTCAACGTAAACTTTCTTTTGTGCTTATTTCATTTGCAATATTAGCACGTTCGTCCGCCCAGCCTTACTTGATGCTCCCTATTCAACGTGCTATACTTAAACCATGAAAATCAATCAAAGGAAGTGCGTTTGTCATGAGCAAAAGACTTGTCACTTACTTCTCTGCCAGCGGCATCACCGCGAAAGTTGCCGAAAATCTGGCTGATGCTATCGGTGCAGACATTTTTGAGATTCAGCCGGAAGTTCCGTACACCAAGGCCGATCTGAACTGGATGGACAAGAAATCCCGCAGCACCATCGAAATGAGCGATCCTACCTCTCGCCCTGCCATCGCTGCCAAGCGTGATAACATGGACGAATACGACACCATCTTTGTCGGATTCCCTATCTGGTGGTATATTGCTCCGACGATCATCAATACATTTCTGGAAAGCTATGATTTGAAGGGTAAAACAATCATCCCCTTTGCCACATCTGGCGGCAGCGACATGGGTAAGACCAACGAAAAACTTGCGCCGAGCTGCCCCGGTGCAAAGCTGCTGCATGGTAAGGTATTCAATCAACGATGTGGAAATCAAGAAAGACCTGTCGCAGCGAGAACGGATGGTTGATTTTGTTTCACAGATCAAGAACCCTTACTGCTATCTTGACCGGGGAATGGTCGTAAAGATCAGTTTTGCCGGAGAGAACCGATTGGAGGACACGCTGAAAAAATGCGCAAGGACACACCGGAAATGAAAAAAGAAGAAAGCAGAAGAAAATTTGCACTTTAGCACATTAAAGCGTTGACATAAACCGTGAAATATGAGATAATGGCTTTGGGTCAAAACAGAATATGCTGATAAAGCCGATAATTTCTTGGTTTATTGTCTGAACGACAAATAGATTAGGAGGTTATCGGCTTTTTATGTTTTTTCAGGGAAATGAAAAATACAACTGCGCCACATATCTTCGTTTGTCGCGTTCGGATGGCGACCAGCAGGAGAGCAACAGCATAAAAAATCAGAGAGCGTTGCTGAACGATTACATGGGGAAGCACCCGGAATTGCACAAGTTCGATGAGTATGTGGACGATGGTTACAGCGGCACAAATTTTGAACGCCCGGATTTTAAGCGGATGATGCAGGACATTGAGAAAAGGAACGTCAACTGTATCATCGTCAAGGATTTATCTCGCTTCGGCAGAAACTACATTGAAACGGGCCGTTATCTGGAAAGAATCTTTCCGTTCATGGGTGTGCGCTTTATCGCCATCAACGATCATTATGACAGTGCAGAGGAAAACGATGATAAGGGCCGTATTCTGATTCCGTTCAACAATCTTATCAATGACACCTACTGCCGGGATATTTCACTGCGCGTTCGCAGTCACCTGGATGTGAAACGAAAAGAAGGTCAGTTCATTGGCAGTTTCGCAGGGTATGGGTATCGCAAAGACCCCAAAGACAAAAATCATCTGATTATAGATGAATACGCTGCGGGCATTGTGCAGGAAATATTCAAACAGAAATTGAACGGAATGAGTTCACAGCGCATTGCCAGTCACTTGAACGAACTGGGTGTCCTGCCGCCGAACGAGTATAAGAGAGCCAATGGATTCAACTATACCTGCGGTTTTCAGGCTGGGCTGAATCAGAAGTGGACAGTGGTTTCCGTCAATCGCATTTTGAAAAATGAATCCTATACGGGAACATTGATTCAGGGTAAACGCAGGAAAATCAATTACAAAGTAAAAAAGAGCCATGATGTTGGAAGTGAAAACTGGATTCGGGTGGAAGATGCGCATGATGCCATTATCAGCAAAGGCGAGTTCCAGCAAGTACAGCAGTTGTTGGAACTGGACACTCGTACCGCACCATCGCAGACAACAGTTTATCCATTATCAGGTTTTCTGCGCTGTGCAGACTGCGGGCAGAATATGATTCGCCGCACGGTGACGAAAAACGGAAAGAAATATCAATACTATCACTGCTCTACCTATAAGAATGGCGGCGGCTGCACACCGCACATGATAAACAGTGAGAAGCTGACGGAAAGCGTTCTGGCTGCGATTCGGCATCAAGTGACACTTCTTGTAGAAGCGGAAAAGGTACTCTCCAATGCAGAGTTGGCAAGCAGCGAACAGATTGGCATAAAGATTCTGGACAGCCAGATCACTGCACTGGAAGCTGAACTGGAACGGTACAGTAATTTGAAAATCCGTCTGTATCAGGACTTATGCGATGATGTCGTCAGCCGGGAAGAGTACGGAGAAATGAATACTCGCTTTGCGCAGAAGATAAAAGAGGCACAGGATAAGATTCAGGAAATCCGCGAAAAGAAGCAGGAGGCATTAAAGCACGACACACTGCTTCCTACTTGGTTGGAAGAATTTAAGCAGTACGAACATATCAAAACGCTCGAACGCAGGGTCGTGGTGGAACTGATCGACCACATAGATGTTCATAGTAAAACAGAGATTGAAATTCATTTCTGCTTCGAGGATGAACTGCACAGTATCACAGAAAAATTTATGGAATATCGAGCACATCATGGAAATGAGGTGGCAGAGGAATGAAATGGGTCAGTTATACAAGGTCGATTTCCAGCAGGATCGGAGAAGAAAATCCATCCAATACGATTGCGGAGCAGAATGAGCGCATTGCACGGTATCTAAAAAAGCTTGGGTGCAGCGTATCCGAAAAATACAGTGACCGAAAGAGAACAGCAGAAGCCACAGAGGGCTTTGACAAATTGGTACAGGATGGGATGGCTCGGAAATTTGATGCAGTTGTTGTGGATTCTATCTTCCGCTGTGGAAGAACCCTTCCGTTTGCCATTGAAGCACTGCAGAGGACGTTCTATCCGCTTGGTATCCAATTTGCAGTTGTGGAAGATGACTTTTGCAGTGCAGACAAAACTGCCGAAGAAGTTGCAGAGTATTTCAATGGAAAGACCATTGATAAGATTCGTTCGGAATTTATTACCAATCGCCAGAATCACTTTGAAGAAGGTACATTGACTCATCGACAGGCTAAATATGGTTATGCGCTGTCGGAAGATCGCAGAAACCTTGTTCTTAATCCTGAGAGCGCACAGGTTGTAAAGCTGATTTTTCAGATGTATCTGGAAGATATGAAAATCCCGGAAATCGCAAGAGCATTGGATGCACAGGGCGTTCCATCTCCACAAATCCAGATGGCAAAGAAAAAAAGATCAAGAGCAAAAATCAAGTGGCCGGATTCAACAATTCGCTCGATTTTGAAAAATCCACTCTATATCGGAAAGTGTACGCTGACACTGGCAAAGGCAAAGCGAGAATTGGAGGTTCCGGCGATTGTTTCAGAGACGGAATTTCAGAAAGCTCAGAAAAAGTTGGAATCTACGAGGTTGCCTTCGAGAAAAAAGGCCCGAAAAAAACCAAATCTGCTCTTCAAAAAAATCTATGACAAGGAAAGTGGAAAAGGTCTGCTGTGCAGAACATCAGAAGATGAAAGCCAGCAAATCTATTCGTTTGACAAGGGGTATAGATGCTTCTCTGGAAAAGCCCCTTTCATCGAAAGCGAGAAAATCTTTCGAGAGATTCTTTCAGCTTTGGAAAAAGAAAAAATGCAAGCTGCGCATATTGATAGGGTGCTGGACTTGAATCCTGAGAAAGTCAAGCAGTGCATGGATGCTGGACTGTTGCAGTACAGAAAAAGAGCAAATGAGATCGTTGCGCACTTGATGGCCAAGGACGAGGAACGAACAGCAGTTTATCGGGAATACGAGCAGGGATCAATTTCACTAGAACAGGTAGAGGAGTATAAACATCAGTATCAGGTGGCGGTCCAGAAGCAGGAAGCGGCTTTTAAAAAAGTAATGCTGGCTGTTAATGACATAGAAAAAGCATTTAGCCATGGGAATCCCTGGTTGATGAAGTTCCGAGCGATTTCAATTCCTGAAAAATTGGAGCGCACACATCTTAAAGAATGGCTTGACCATGTATGGATCGTAGATTTTGAACAGGTAGAAGTGATCCTACAAGAAAGTGAGTGGAAGAGATTCTTCCCAGAAGAATGGCTGAACAACGGAGAGGAAGATTGTAATGGCAAGAAAGAGTAGAAAGAATATGATGCCGCAGGCTGCTGTGCAGGAGGCCGTACAGCAAAACGAAAAAGAACTTCTGCGCACGGCGGCGTATGCGCGGCTGTCGGTTGAGAACGGCGGGCATGAAACAGAAGATTCCCTGCACACACAGATTTTGCAAATTCATAATTATATCAGGGAAAACCCGGAACTGACGCTGACCGATACCTATGCAGACAACGGTTTTACGGGAACACGTTTTGACCGACCAGAATTTGAGCGTATGATGCAGGATGTACGGACAGGCAAAATTCAGTGCATCGTAGTGAAGGACTTATCTCGATTTGGTCGTGACTATATCGAAACGGGAAGCTATCTGGAAACTATTTTCCCGATGCTCCATGTTCGTTTTATCGCTATCAACGATGATTTTGACAACATCCGGCAGTCGGATGTGGATAGTCTTGCGGTTCCCATCAAGAACATGGTAAACAGCTTGTACGCTAAGGATATTTCAAAGAAAATCAGCCTTAGTTACCAGATGCGCCGCGAAAAGGGAATCCCTACATCGTGGTGTACACCGTATGGCTATCAGTTGAACCAACAGGGAAATAAGTTTGAAGCGACTGAGGATGCGAAGTGGGTCAAACTGATCTATCAATGGTATCTTGCAGGAGTGAGTACAAACGAAATTGCCCGCAGGTTGGAATTTTTAGAAGTAGCAAGGCCGAACGAACGGCTGAATCGCAAATTGCATGAGGGAGATGACCCTACCTATAATAAATGGCACCCCAGTACGGTTCTTCGTATTTTAAACAGCAGTGCCTATATTGGAGAACTGGTATCTGGGAAAACGCAAACTGCATCATACAAAGGGATTGGCCTCCATCAAGTGGAAAAGAAAGAATGGCATATTGTTGAAAACGCTCATGAAGCAATCATTCTGAAATCGGATTTTGAAAAAGTGCAGGCACGGCGGGAGCAGAATAAGGAAAATCGGGAAAGGGCGATGGCTCGTTCCAAAGCAACCAGAGAGAAGTGTTATAACCATCTATCGGGAATGGTTTACTGTGGCTGCTGCAGACGCAACATGACGTTTGAACGGCGAGTGCATGGCACGGTGAAAGAAACGCACTATGGAGTGTTCATTTGCAAAAGAAAGAAGAACACGACTCCCTGTGCCTATCATGCGGTGCCGGAGAAAATGCTGATGATGGTGGCGATGGATCAGATTCATCATCTGGTGTCTACCATGTGTGAAGAAGAAAAGCTGGTAAAGGACATGATGCGCGGCAGCAATCTGGATTCAGCCCGTTCCATCAAGATGAAAGAAAACTCTATCCTGTTTCGGATTCAGGAAGCTGAAGAACGGCGGTTGCGCTTATATGAGGACTATAAAGCTGAAATTCTGGACGAAGATGAATATAGTCAGCTAAAGGAACACTACATAGCAGAAAAGCAGCGGTTGGAACATGAACTGCAAAAGCAGCGTCAGCGTGCATTGGAACTGGAAAAGAGAATCAAAATCTGCGATGCGCAGATGGAGCGGATGCGCGGGATTCTGAATCAAAATGAATTTGATGAAGAACTGGTGCATGAACTTATCAAGAGAATCTATGTAGGAATGGACAATTCTGTGGAGGTCGAATTTAAGTGTAGCGACCCCTATCAGGAAGTGCTTGCAATCATGTCGGAGGTTCAGAATGAATGATAAAATTGCAATCTATCTCCGCTTATCATTGGCAGACGGAGATTTGAAAAAAGGCAGCAAGGATGAAAGTAACAGCATTGAGAACCAACGGATGCTGCTCCACGATTACATTGGGAAGCAGGAAGATTTGTTTGGCGAGATTGTAGAATATGTAGATGATGGCTATACTGGAACAAATTTTAATCGTCCGGCTTTTCAGAAAATGATCGTGGATTTGAAGCAGGGCGATATAAAAGTCATCATGGTAAAGGATTTATCCCGCCTTGGTCGTGACTATATCGGTGTTGGCGATTACATTGAACAGATTTTTCCGTTGATGGGAGTTCGGTTTATTGCTGTGAATAATTCCTTTGACAGCATGAAACTGAACAACGGAACACCGGGAATCGAAGTGGCGGTCAGCAATCTGGTGAATAATATGTATAGCCGGGATATTGCGAAAAAGATTCGGGCTGCTCTGGAAACGAACTGGAAGAACGGGAAAGCCACCTGCACGAATGTCCCTTTTGGATATATGTGGAACAAGAAAGGTGGGCAGCGGTGGGAGATTGACCCGGAGGCAGCACCCTGCGTGAAAAAAGTATTTGAATTAGCATTGTCCGGCCGCAATACAACGCAGATCGCCTACGGCATGAACGAATTAAATCTTCCTACGCCGGGATTGTATGCAAAACGAAAGAATCTGCTGATGGGCAGCAATCCTATTATTGCCCCGGACAGTGAAATGTTATGGAACGCGGCAATCGTGTGGAGAATCCTTAGACGGTATGAATACACTGGTGCGTTGGTTATGGGGAGAAGAAAGAAAATTGATGTGAATACTACCTCTGTTCGGACGCTCCCGGAGGATAAGTGGATCATCGCAGAAAACGCTCATGAGGCCATCGTGACAAAAGATGAATACTACCAGGCACAGAAAGCAATCCGTAACGTAACTCCAATTCAATATAAGGTGGGTGATGATTTTGCGTTAAAAGGAAAAATCTGCTGCGGAAACTGTAATCGGCAGCTTCGCCACGAAAGGCAATATGGGGAAATGGTTTTCTATTGCGGCTATAAACGGTCAGCCGGAAAGTTCTCTAAATGCTACGGCGGCTATTACAGAGAATATTCGGTGAATGCAAAAGTGGCTCGTGCGATAAAAACAGTATTCTATGCGCTGGATGTGGTAAATCAGGGAATGCAGGAAAAGCAGTCTATCACGGTGCGCTGCGTGGACATTGAGGACTTGGAAAAGCAAGCAGAAGCCATTCGGGTAGAGCAAATCAAACTATATGAATCGTATGCAGACGGTGTGCTACGGCGAGATGTGTACATAGAAAAGAAAAAGACCCTTTCGGAAAAACTGGCTGCATTGCAGGATAGCATACGGACAGAAAAGGAAGAACAGGAGTGTGCCGATGAACTGGATGAAGAAATCCGCAACCTGACAAAGCAGGCAAGTCAAAAAACATACATAGGCGGTCTGACCAAGGAATGTGTAGATGCTTTTGTCAGCATGGTTTATCTGTATGACGATCAGACGATGAAAGTTGAGTTTAACTGTGAGGATGTGATTCGGAGAGCATTGGAAAAGTATGGCGCATAACTGCATAGAAACAGCAAGGTGAGCAAAAAGAATGCCCGTCTGGTTGAGAGGATTCGTAAATCTTCTCGATCAGGCGGGCATTTCATTCCGTAGGAATGACTTTGACCGCATAAGCCACAGACAGCACCCCGGTGTAATCCGAAGTGCAGCTGTGTCTTATGCGGGCTTTTTTGTTATATGATCAGCGGGCTACAAAATCAGATTCCCAAACCGTACAGTATGGCTTTCATCTCTCTTACCATCCGAGTGAGAATTTCCTGTTCGATTTCATTGCAGTCCAAGAGAAGACGGTGAATTTCGGAATTTGAGGTTGAAGTCGAGTGCATCAAACTATCTACCAGCAAATCATCAGTCGATACGTCAAGAGCATTGGCAATATCAACCAGTGCATCAAGACTTGGGCGTTTGATAGCGGATTCGATTACGCTAATATGTTTTCGTGTCATGTTAAGCTGCTCTCCAAGGGCCTCTTGCGTGATACCAGCTTGTTTTCGGGCATTTGAAATGCGCTTGCCCAAAGCTTTATAATCAGTAGCCATGTGCTTTTCTCCTTATGATTCCCCGCATAAGGCAGTACAATTATCTCGCATGATGGTAGGCAGAGCAACTCTATATCAAAGGTTCTAAGACCGCAAAGGGACACACTGCTAGCTGCTCTGTGGTCTTAGGCTGTTTTGCTACCTACTGGGTAGCAAAAGGCAACTCATGCTACCTGATGGGTAGCAGTCAAAACGCAACGAATGCTTTATAATAGAGGTAGGAAAAGACTGCAAATAGGAAGGAAAGACGATGGCGGACAAGGTAGAAAAAAGAATTCTTACATTATATAGTGATGTGCAGGCAACTTCTGTTCACTGGTTGTGGTATCCATTCATTGCAGTGGGAAAGATAACATTGCTACAAGGCGATCCCGGCGATGGAAAGTCAACCATGATGATGAATCTGATTGCGGAACTTTCTAAGGGTGGGAAAACACCGGATGGAAAGCCTGTTGGGACGCCGCAGAGGGTTATCTACCAGTGTTCGGAAGATGGAGTATCAGATACCATTAAACCCAGACTGGAAAGATGTGGCGCAGATTGTAGAAAAGTAGCTTTTATCAATGAAGAAACATACAGTGGTCTAACACTGGATGATGAGCGTATCCGTCAGGCAATCATTGAATTTCGCCCACGGCTTGTAGTTATAGACCCGATTCAGGCGTATTTAGGAAGTGATTCTGACCTCCAGATTGCAGGGAGAGCCAGAAAACTGATGCAGCGTCTCGGAATGTGGGCTTCAGTATATGATTGTGCCATTGTGCTGATTGGTCATCTCAATAAGAAAGAGGGAACGAAAGGTTTGTACCGAAGCCTTGGCAGCATAGATGTGGTTGCTGCTGCGCGAAGTGTTTTGCAGGTGGAGCGTGACCAGAAAGATACAGATATTCGTATTGTTCGGCAGATAAAAAACAGTTTGGCTCCGTCTGATGGAGAAATTCGGTTTTCTATAACAGCGGAGATGGGTTTTCAATGGTTGGAGTGCAAGAGCACATTCGTTTCATCGGAACAACCGAAAGTGCCGGAATTTGAGTCAAAAACAGAAAAGGCAGCATATCTGATAAAAAAGTTGCTTTCTGATGGCGATATGAGAGCAAGAGAAATCTATATGCGGATGAAAGATGAAGGAATCAGCCGCAGAACCGCAGAAAATACGAAGAAAGAACTCGGTATCCGAAGTTATCGGAAGATGCGACAGTGGTATTGGAGCATCCATACGGGAGAATGAGGAAAAGCACATGATTACCGGTGAAGTAGAAGCAGTAGACCGTAAACAAAAAATCAGAGACCGCTATAAGGGCGTAGATATATCGGAATTGGAAGTCATTCCCGCCAAAATCATAGAGGATTTGGAAACAAGTTCTGTGATTCGGCGTGTGGCAGCATATATCCGTGTTTCCACGGATAATGATGAACAGACTTCTTCGTATGAACTTCAGAAAAACTATTATACGGATTATATTCAGGCACAGCCGGGATGGGTATTTGTTGGAATCTATGCGGATGAGGGCATCAGCGGCACATCTCTGGAACACCGAAAAGGGATGCAGCAGTTGATTGAGGACTGCAAGGCAGGCAAGATTGACCTTGTTCTTACAAAATCCATTGCCCGTTTTGCTCGAAATATCGTTGACTGCCTTTCTGTGATTGAACTTCTGAAAAATCTGAATCCGCCTGTGGGTGTGAAATTTGAAGCAGATAATATCTATACGCTGGACAGCAATGGACGCATGATTCTGACGATTCTGGCATCTGTGGCAGAGGAAGAATCGCATTCCAAATCTATCATTATGAACTGGTCGATTGATCGGCGGTTCAGCCGTGGCCTGTTCCTGACCCCTGCATTGCTTGGATACGATAAAGACGAGGAAGGCAACCTTGTAATTAACCCGGAGGAAGCACAGACGGTAAAGGTGATTTACTACCTGTACCTGAATGGATATTCGCTTACGGAGATTGCAACTCTTTTGATGGAGTATAGCCGTAAGACGAAGTTGGGACGTGTGGAGTGGAATCCCGGTACACTTGCAGGGGTTCTGGCAAATGAGCGCCATTGTGGTGATGTACTGGCAAGAAAGACCTTTACACCGAACTTTTTGACGCATAAATCAAAGAAAAACAACAATGATCGGACACAGTACAGGCAGAAGAATCACCATGAAGCCATTGTTTCCAGAGAAGTTTTTAATGCAGCCAATCATCTGCGGGCATCCCGCAATTATTCAAAGAAAAACAGACCCTTGCCCGTGTTGAGCGTGGTTGAAGATGGGATTTTGCGAGGATATGTGCCTTTTGATAAGGATTGGACAGGTTTTTCGGCAGAAGAATACAGGGAAGCCTCTGAAAGCGTGATGAAAGAACCGGATGTCACTGTTACTGCGGATGTGAAAAAGCGTCTTGATCTGACGGGCTATGAAATAGTCAGGGTACAGTATTTTTCTACTATGCAGAATCCGGCTATGACGATTTCTAATGGACGATTGCGCTTTAACACCGCTTGCTTGAAAAAGTTTGAAAATGTTGAATATGTGGAGCTGCTGCTAAATTCTGTTGAACGCTGCATTGCCATTCGCCCCTGTGACAAGAATAATCCAAACGCGATCCGTTGGGGCAGACTGAAAGAGGGACGTTGGTGTGCAAGCACTTTGGGCTGTCGTGGACTTGCAAAGACTTTATTTGACATTATGGAATGGGATGAGGATTTGCGTTATCGGTTCCGTGGCCAGTTTTTAGAGCAGGGCGATAACAAAATGATGCTGTTCGCATTTGATGAGCCTGAAATGATTAAGGTGGAAGAAATCGTTCTGCCTCCAAAGGAAAACACCGAAGAAGATGAGGGCGAAACGGTCAAAAAGAAGATTTACATTTTTCCACCAGAGTGGGCTGGAACATTTGGACAGCCGATTACAAGTATAGCACAGGTGGGTATCTTACGGCAGGAGCATTATGCCGGAAACTGGGATGTATTTCGTCCTGCGACGGAGATAGAGGAAATGAACATATTTACGGCAGAAAGTCTAAATGAGTTGCTCCGTGAAGCGGAGAAGATAATGGAAGGATGGACTGATTATAGATGAATGAAGAAAACACAACAATCATGCCGCCAGAGAAGCAGATTGTGCAGGATGATAGAGACGCACGGGCGGAAGAACTGGAAAGTGCCTTTTCGTATGATGGCTACCAGGTCGTGCGAAAGGAATTGTTTGCCCATCTGCGTGACCCGGCAATCGTGATTCGTAAAGATAGTATCACATTCAATACAGCCTGTATCACAGGGCTGGAGGATGTGGTCTACGTTCATGTCATGTTCAACAATGATTTGAAGCGTATCGTTGTTCGTGGGTGTGATGAAAATGACAAGGACGCTCTGCGTTGGTGCGTGGCAAAACCGGATAAGCGCAAAAGCCGGAAGATGTCCTGCAAGCCATTTGCGACTTTAGTTTATCAGAAAATGGGATGGGACAGCGAGTGCCGATATAAAATGCTGGGGTACAGGATTACCTTTGAGGGTGAAACTCTGTATGTTTTTGATCTGCTTGTGCCAGAAATTTTTCATGAAGGACAGAGAAAAAAGAACGCAGTCGATTCGCAGGATAATGCTGCGTCAACAAAACCTGTGAACAGCCGAAAGGGATTTTACCTGGATGATATTGTGGGAACTTTTGGTGTGCCTGTGGAAGAACACCGGAAAGAATCTGAAGTCAAGCAAATGGATGGGTATGTGTCAATGGGGATTCTGACAGGAAAGATTGCTCCTGAAGCTGGAAAGGACTAATTGACAGGTTGTACAAGGGGAGGGTCTGTCCATTTGTGGGAGGTGAGCAATATGCAAAAAACAGAACAGAAAACGGAGCAACAGGCAGGACTTGGCATGAGTTTCTGCGAGGAAGAGGGACGAATCACGGTCTTCAGAAAAACGCTGGAAGCGTTAGAATGGCCGTCACACTATCGGTTTCTGTATAATCGTAAAATGAAACAGATAGCTGTACAGGCGTGTGGAGCAGAAGAATCAGGAGCGCATCGTGTGGGAAAACCAGACGAATCTAATAGCGGCGAAATCAAGTGTATGGCATTGGTTCGCATGATTTACGGGGATTCTGGGTGGGACAAGAAAATGTCCTATCGGCTGATCGGAAGAGCTTTTCCACAGCAGCGACTTGTTTCGTTTAAGATAACGGATGCGATGCAGATAGAAAACGGGAGAGTACTGACTGAAATGTGAATCTCACATTAGTGGGTTCTGAAATAATTAGTTGCCTATGATATAACAGTGGCGAAGAATGCAATAATATGGACAACTCCGTGCAAGGAAAGTTTACAGTTGGTTGCTTGATATGGGCGGTGAATTATGGTAAGATGGAAGTACGATAGGAGAGTTTACGCTCTTGTTGAATCTACTGCGAGGAAGTGAATGCCGATGGAAAAACAAGGCACGGTGGAAAATCAGCTTGCCCACACGATAGATCAGACAGAGTATGATTCGAGGTATGACAGAACAGCGAAAAAGCTGTTGGCAAACAAACAGATTCTGGCACAGATCATGAAAGGCTGTGTGAATGAATACAGCGATTGCACCGTAGATGATATTGTTGAGAAATACATCGAGGGAACCCCGGAGGTTGGCTCTGTTGGTGTTCATGTCGATGATACGAACAGACCCAAAAAGTCAACAGATGTAATCAAGGGTAGTAACAACGAGGACTCTACGCTGACCGAGGGAACATTGTTCTACGATGTTCGCTTTGACGCAATCGCACCGAAATCTGCGGACAGTGCAGAACAGGAAGAAGTCATTCGTCTGATTATCAATGTGGAAGCACAGACAAAATTCAAGCCGGGATACCCATTGACGAAACGGGCAATCTATTATTGTAGCAGAATGATTTCTGCACAGCACGGTCCGATTTTTACAAAATCTGAATATGGGAAGATTCGTAAGGTCTACTCCATCTGGATTTGTACTCAGCCGTCAGATGGTTTTGAAAATACGCTTACCCGGTACTCCATCAAACCCGAACAGTTGATTGGAGAAGCGCAGGAAGAAACCGAAAACTACGATTTGATGAGTGTCGTAATGATTTGTTTAGGCAAGCCAGGGACGGAGAATCATAAGGGAATCCTGAAATTTATGGAAGTGCTGTTATCTTCCACAAGATCAGGTTCGGAGAAAAAGAAGATTCTGGAAGAAGAGTTTGGCGTTGCAATGAGCGAAGAACTGGAAAGAGAGGTGCTTGAAGTGTGCAATCTTAGTCAAGGCGTAAGAGCCGAAGGCCGTGAAGAAGGCCGTCAGGAAGGCAGAATCGAAGGCATCGGAATTGGCGAGATTCGGATGCTGGTTCAGCTTGTTCGAGAGGGTGATTTACCGCTGGAGCGTGCTGCGGCAAAAGCAAAGATGACAGTTGAGCAGTTTAAGGAAACAATGGAGAACACCCCATTACAGGCAGTGTGAAAATAAAATGGCATAAGATAACGGATAGCCCTACAAGGCCCTGATGATTCAAAGAATTGTCAGAAAAGCCTTGTGGGGCTTATTTTTTTGCTTTTTTTGAGAATTTTTTTGTCCCTATCTTGACATCAGGGGGACTTGCTGCAGTCAGCTCCTCCGCATTTGCGGCACTTTATAGTGCATTTGGAAAATACGATGTGGTGCACATCCACGCCGAAGGACCGGCGTTCTTTGCATGGCTGCCGAAGATGCTCGGTAAACGAGTTGTAGTTACCGTCCATGGGGAGTGTGAAATAATATGGACAACCAGAGAAAAGCCTGATTTCATGCGGGTTTGGAGTCAATCGTAGATGAGTTGTTTAACAAGTAAAGAAAGGCAAGAATACAAATATTTTGTTCCGGGGTAAGGTGTCCAATGTTAGCAGCATAAGACACAGTATTTATCGAAAACAAAAAACACACTGAAAGAATTAATGATACGAACCTCTTCATAACGAACCTCCTTAAATTCTGTACTCTACTATATAAATTGTGTGCTTCTCATCATCCCAGACAACGAGACTAAAATTCACATCTTCAGAATGTAAAAGCAATGTATTCATTTCGGCTTCCGAGCGTAGTTCCTTATGCTGACTATTATCATAAAGAAAAAAATTTCCACTTGCAATTTCAGGAATCACAAAATCTAATCCAAAATATGACGACACATTTTTTAATATAGAAGATATGGTTGGAGAATCATTAATTTTCTCCCATGAATCGAGTTGATGAATAATTTTGGCTGCATCCACATCGTAGTATACCGCTAACATTATCCCATCATTTTGCAATCCGCCATAAGCCTCATATATCAACGATTCAGAGTATGTTGCTTTTCCAATTTTGAATTGTTTCAAATAATCTCGTTTTTCATATTTGCTTTTTCTTCCAAGCATAAAGCCCAAAAGCAAGCACAGTGCGACTATAGCTAGGTATCGGATAACTCGCGTTGGTCTCGCCTTTATAATTACCTCACACCTTTCTAACTTGCTGAAATATATAACAAACTCCACTTATCTACTGGTACTTCCGGTAATGGTTTCGCTCCGTCCATCGGAATAGCTAAAGGTCGCAGAATACTCAAGCCTATAAGATTTTCCGGGCTTAGTGTTAAAGCTACTGCTCACCATGCAGGTTGAGGTCGTGCTGCTGTTTGAGCAGCTACTTACTTTTTGCCATGTTCCAATTGTCCCCTTTTCATAGAGAACGCCTGAAACGCTGATTTTCTTTACTCCAGTTCGAGTCTGGGCATCAACCTGATAGTATGTTTGGTAAATAGATCCGTTGACCGTACTATCGCCTACATACCGTTCAGACTTTTCAGCGGCCATTGCGGTGCAGGCAAAGCTCAAGAGAATCACCGCTGAAACAACAATGGACAACAAACGCTTTTTCGACATAGACATACACCTCCGTTTTTTTGCTCCCATCAAGAGCCTTTGTATAATCAACGCAATTCGCATTCGCTTCGTTTCAATTTTCAGGAGAAAATTTTTCAAATTTTCCATCTTTGTAAGTTCAGACAAAAAGAAAGCCAGACATTTGTGAACTCTCACAAGTGTCCAGCTTTCTTAACGGATACCTTCCGCAATTTTCATAATCTCATCGTATGGAATGTTTCCCATAACGGTATGTGTAATCCCCCGATGTTCCCAACTTAGAGTATAAACATTCTTTCCATGTTCATCCGTACTGGTTCCAAGTACACCATCTGCTTCTCCGACCTTTACGGTTTCGTACACTGTATGCTCATTATCAAACAGGGACTGCTGCCCTGGCTGGATAATTGAGCAACGGACTGTGTAGCTTTCCTCTGTTTCTTTTGACGAGTAAACATGTAAAAAGTTTTCTGCTCGCTCAAATTTCTGCACATCGTCCATTTCAAAGCCGTTCGGCACATAATGGTCGCTGTATCCATCCGGGAGCCACTCCAGCGGTTCGCCATCCACCTGATAAGTCAGCTGCATCTCAATGGGCAGAAATTTTTGAATCATCGTATAGACTGCCCTGCGGAAATCAGCGCTGACCGCAAGAGCACCAACCGTCAGCATTACGAGTGTCAATGCCGCAATTAGTACTCGTTTCAACACTGGGTGGTGCTTTTTCTTCTTTAAGGCCTCTGTCATTCGTTCGTCCCATTGGGACGTATCTGGGTAGATTTCCTCAAACTGCTTTGGCGTTGGAAGCGAATCCAGTTCTCTTTGCGCATCTGCACGAAGTGCCATCATCAAAGCCGCATCAAATGAAATGTCTGTCCGCTCACTCATGGCTGTTCATCTCCTTCCATAATAGTTTTCGTCCTCGAAAGAGCCGTGTTCGTACCACTTCATCCGTTAATCCCAGCGATTTTGCAATCTCACGGTTTGTATATCCCATTGCCAAAAGGCGTAGCGGATCACGGTACATCGGTTTCATTTGGCCAATCAGTTCTGTTAGACGTTCAATGTTATCGGTGCTAACTGCTGCATCATCCGGCACCGGAGCGGCATCTGGTTCGTTTGGGACATCTTCCAGCAATTCTTCTCGTTGTTTGCGAAGCATATCATATGCACGGCTTCTACTACAACTAACGAGATAAGCAGCGAGTTCGTGACAGTTTTCTCGATGAATTTTAGAAAAATTTTTTGCAACGTACAAAAATACCTCTTGTAGCACATCCTCTGCCAGATACGAATCATCCATGATTTTGTAAGCGGTATGGTAAACCAGCCGTTTGTATGTATTGTACACCTCGGTAAAATCTTCTTCAAAGTTTCGATCATCAAGCACACTTAGATATAACGCAAGCAACGCAGTCACCTCTATTCACATTGATTGTGTGTAGTGTACCACGAACCAATAAAAATGTCGAATACAACCAACTTTTGAAAAGGAGCGTGATGCCATTGACCCAACCGAAAACCGATCTCGCCTATCTCCGCAGCGAGAAAGCCAAAGCAGAACAGCAGCTGCGCTACTACCAGCACCGGGAGAAAATTCTGGAACACCAGATACCGGAGCTGACCCGCAAGGCCCGTGTGCATCGGCTGTGTACCCGTGCCGGAATGCTGGAAAGTTTTCTGATTGCGCCGGAAGAACTCACCAACGATCAGGTGATGGAGCTGCTGAAAATTGCGTTCCGTCAGCCGGAAGTTGCGCTGGCTCTTGCAAAGATGATTCACGACCTGCACGAAAGCCGCAGCGTTCCGCACCCTTTAGAATAAAGGGCGCAATTATACACCGTTCCGGTGAAATTGCGGTCTTGCAGACGGCTCGATGAAATCGAAGCTGGCGTTTGTGCGCCAGCCCGATTCCATCCCAAGGAAAACTGCATTTTCCTTGCGCTGCTTTGCAG
>ENA-ORUA01001539-ORUA01001539.1-human-gut-metagenome-genome-assembly--contig:-NODE-1539-length-20621-cov-3.752845_pt1 | contig 20621 bp, 19 predicted proteins | sample MGYA00242076_ERZ509201 | MGnify/ENA primary metagenome ERZ509201 (study PRJEB26280, sample SAMEA2338863) | human gut metagenome | biome: human gut; feature: human-associated habitat; material: faeces...
GTAATTTAATTGAAATAACATTATCCTAATTTATTCTTGGTAAAAATACAAAAATATATAATCTCTTCAGGAAACTAAACTGAAAATTGAATTTTTAATTTATTATAATAAATATCATATATTGAGTGTAATTGGTATGGCTATAAACCTTATAAAAAGCTTCTCAACGCCTATGAAACACTTTAAAAAGTTGAATATGGAAATTAGTATTCTAAGTAGCAAGCAAAGATGGTTGCTGGATTGCGTAAAATTGATTTAGACGATGTAACTTTAGAAGTATTAACTAATTGGCGTGAGTTCAAGTGTAAAATGACGAAGATGATTATGTTTTAGCTCGATTTGGCAATCCCTTATTTAAATCAATTATTTGCCGTATGATTAAACGACAGGCTGAGATTGTGGATGTTCCAAGGATTCCTAGAAAAGGTTTGAGTTATAGTCATTCATCTTATCTTCTTAATGTTCCTAAGATGTGTCCCCTATATGTTTCACATAGACCAGGTCACACTGATAAATCAGTGACTTAAAATGCTTATAGTCTTTGGTATCATAATGATGTAATCGGGATTCTGGAAAGATCACTCAAAATATTTTACAATCAAATATTATTTAGTATCCTTCCAAAAAATTGTCAAAATGTAAATTCATTAAATAAATTCAGCAATATCAGTAATTAGAATCAGTCTGCTTCAGTTACTCTTAAAATAATAAGGTGACGACTCAAGTCGCTTAATAAAGAAAACCAGGGTGTAAGTCCTACTTTTTTCTATTGCTTTTAATATTTTCATTTGTTAGAATGTAGGTAATTTGCGTGCTTGTCACGCCCTTTTTATGTGCTTTTTAAGGTTTCGGAAGTTAGTATCGATTCTTGTGAACCTAAAAGTATTGCTAAATGAAGAAGAAAAGGGGGGGAAAATTTATGTCTTATATTTGGTCTTATCTCAGGCGTTATCCTAAGTGGCTAGCGATGAATTTTACAGCAGCCATTTTATTTGTTATTGCTAACCTGGGTATGCCGACGGTTCTTGCTAGAATGATTGATGAGGGAATTAACCGTGGGGATGCTGACAAGCTTTATACCTATGCTTGGGTCATGTTTGGTGTGGTCTTAACTGGTATTGTTGGTCGTGTGCTTTTGGCCTATGCGGTTGGTAAGTTGACGACTACTATGGTGCAGGTCATGCGTAATGATATCTACGCCAAACTTCAGGAGTATTCACACCATGAGTACGAACAAATTGGGGTATCTTCTTTGGTGACTCGTATCACGTCGGATGCTTTTGTTCTTATGCAGTTTGCGGATCAGGTTCTTAAGCTAGGGGTTATCACTCCTTTGATGATGGTTTCCAGTGTCTTCTTGATTTTGACGACAAGTCCATCTTTGGCTTGGATTGTGGCAATCTCCTTGCCTTTACTAGCTGTAGTTGTCTGGTATGTGGCGGTAAAAACGCGTCCGCTTTCTGAAAAACAACAGGCAACTCTCGACAAGATTAACCAGTATGCTCGTGAAAATCTGACTGGACTTCGTGTCATCCGAGCTTTCGCTAGAGAAGATTTCCAAGAGAAGAAGTTTGCCTCTGAAAATGCTGTCTATGCGGATAATTCAAGCAAGCTCTTTAAATTGACTGGTTTAACAGAGCCACTTTTTGTACAAATCATCATCGCTATGATTGTGGCTATTGTTTGGTTTGCCCTAAATCCATTAGGTTCTGGAACTCTGGCAATCGGGGACTTGGTTGCCTTCATTGAGTACAGCTTCCATGCACTATTGTCCTTCCTTTTCCTAGCCAATCTCTTTACCATGTATCCTCGTACGGCGGTGTCTAGTGAACGTCTGCAGGAAATTATGGATATGCCTATTTCTATCAACCCAAATGAAGATGGGGTGACAGAGACTGATACTAAGGGATATTTGGAATTTGATAATGTGACCTTTGCCTATCCTGGTGAAACTGAGAGTCCTGTTCTACACAATATTTCTTTTAAGGCTAAGGCAGGTGAAACTATTGCCTTTATTGGGTCTACGGGCTCAGGAAAATCATCACTTGTACAGTTGATTCCACGCTTTTATGATGTCACACTTGGACGTATTCTTGTGGATGGTGTGGATGTACGTGACTACAATCTTAAGGCTCTTCGTCGTAAGATTGGCTTTATTCCACAAAAAGCTCTACTCTTTACTGGAACTATCGGTGAAAATATCCGTTATGGTAAGGAAAATGCTAGTCATGAAGAATTGAATCAAGCTACGGACGTGGCTCAGGCTAAGGAATTTATTGAAAGCAAGGAAGAACGCTATGATTCTCACTTGGCTGAGGGTGGTAGCAACCTTTCTGGTGGACAGAAGCAGCGTTTGTCAATTGCACGTGCTGTGGTTAAACGTCCTGACCTTTACATCTTTGATGATTCCTTCTCTGCCTTGGACTACAAGACTGATGCGACCTTGCGCCGTCGTCTAAAAGAAGTGACTCAGGATGCGACGGTCTTGATCGTGGCTCAACGTGTGGGAACCATTATGGATGCAGATCAGATTATCGTTCTTGATAAGGGTGAAATTGTTGGTCGTGGCCGTCACGAAGAGCTCATGGAAAGTAATGAGATTTACCGTGAGATTGCTAATTCACAATTGAATCAAAAGAGTCTTACGGAAGACTAGAAGGAGGTCAAAATGAAGGATAATAAAAAGAAAACAACTCATTCCTCAAGTTTTGGCCGCCTTTGGTCATACTTGCAGGTTTATCGTTTCCCACTTTACTTAGCTATTTTCCTGAAAATTATTAGTGTCATCATGAGTGTTATTGAGCCAGTGGTCATTGGTTTAGCCATTACGGAACTGACTAAAAATACACTGGACATCATTAAGGGGGTAGCAGGTGCTCATATCAACGTGTCCTACGTTGGTTTAGTTTTGGTCTTTTACCTCTTGCGTGGTCTCATCTATGAGTTGGCTTCTTACTATTCCAACTATTTTATGACCAATGCCGTGCAAGCAACGGTTCAGGATATGCGAAATGAGATGATTGAGAAAATCAATCGTACCTCAGTGTCATACTTTGATAAGCAACAATTTGGAGACCTTTTGGGTCGCTTTACTAGTGACGTCGAGACAGTTTCAAATGCCTTGCAGCAGTCATTCTTGCAGGTTGTCAACGCCATCTTTACTCTAGCCTTGGTTATTGGGACAGTGCTTTACCTTAATCTTCAGTTGGGAGCTGTGGTTGTTATCACTATTTCGATTTCTTACTTTGGTGCTCGCTTCATTATGAATAAGTCTCAACCTTACTTTAAGCAGCAGGCTGATGCCCTAGGTACTCTTAACGGTTTTGTTCAGGAAAATCTGACTGGTTTCAATGTGATTAAACTTTTTGGACGTGAGGGTAGATCTTTAGACGACTTTAAAGAAATTACGGAAGACCTTCAAAAGGTAGGTTTTAAGGCCAATTTCATTTCAGGCCTCATGATGCCTTTCCTTAATGGTTTATCTGACTTGACCTATCTAATTATTGCCGTCCTAGGTGGTTTGCAAGTCTTGGCTGGTCGCTTGACGATTGGTAATATGCAGGCTTTCGTTCAGTACGTTTGGCAGATTAATCAACCTATTCAGAACTTGACTCAGCTGGCTGGACAATTGCAGAGTGCTAAATCTTCCTTGGACCGTATTTTCCAACTGATGGATGAACCAGATGAGGCTAATGATGCTACTGAGGTGCTTGAAGGAGATTTAACTGGTCAAGTTATCTTTAATCATGTGGACTTCCAGTATGTAGCTGATAAACCTTTGATTCGTGACTTTAATCTTGAGGTTAATCCTGGTGAAATGGTGGCTATTGTCGGTCCTACCGGTGCTGGAAAATCAACTATTATCAATCTTCTCATGCGTTTCTATGATGTTACTGCAGGTTCTATCTCGGTTGATGGCCATGATATACGCAACTTGTCGCGTAAAGATTATCGTAAACAGTTTGGTATGGTGCTTCAGGATGCTTGGCTCTTTGAAGGAACTATCAAGGAAAATCTTCGTTTTGGTAATCTTGAGGCAACTGATGAAGAAATTGTTGAAGCAGCGAAGGCTGCCAATGTGGATCACTTTATCCGTACGCTGCCTGGTGGCTACAACATGGAAATAAACCAGGAATCAAGTAACATTTCAATGGGACAAAAGCAACTTTTGACCATAGCCCGTGCACTTTTGGCTGACCCTAAAATCTTGATTTTGGACGAGGCAACCTCATCAGTTGATACCCGTCTGGAACTCTTGATTCAAAAAGCCATGAAGACACTTATGCAAGGTCGAACAAGTTTTGTCATCGCTCACCGTTTATCAACAATCCAAGAAGCAGACAAGATTTTGGTCCTTAAAGATGGACAAATCATCGAACAAGGGAACCATGAATCCCTCCTTGCAGATAAAGGTTTCTATTACGATTTGTATAATAGTCAATTTGCAGAGAAATAAACAAAATAATCCATCAGTTCATAACTGGTGGATTTTTTCTGAATGTGATGTGCAGTAAGAGAGACTTCCTCTGTAAGAGAAGTCTCAACATCACTATTTATTTTTCCGAAGGTCGTGTTACGAACATGGCATCTCCGAAACTGAAGAAGCGGTAGCGTTCTTGGACGGCGTGTTTGTAGGCCTCTAGGACGAATTCACGACCAGCAAAGGCTGAAACCAACATCACCAAGGTTGACTTTGGAAGGTGGAAGTTGGTTGAAAAGGCATCTACGACTGTGAATTGATAACCTGGTTTGATAAAGATATTGGTCCAGCCCGAGTCGGCTTGGAGTTGGCCATCATATTTATTTCCAATTGTTTCCAGTGTTCGGATTGAGGTTGTCCCTACTGCAACAATGCGACCTCCAGCAGCTTTGACACTATTGAGGGTATCGGCCGCTTCTTGGCTGAGGGTGTAAAATTCTGAGTGCATTTCATGCTCGTCGACATTATCGACAGAAACAGGTCGGAAGGTTCCTAGTCCAACGTGGAGGGTGAGGTAGACCAATTTTACGCCTTTAGCTTCAATTTTTTGAAGTAACTCAGGTGTGAAATGGAGTCCAGCTGTTGGAGCAGCGGCAGAGCCATTTTCCTTGGCATAGACCGTTTGATAACGATCTCGGTCTTCCAATTTTTCATGGATATAAGGTGGCAGTGGCATCTCGCCTAAGCTTTCCAAAACCTCAAGGAAGATACCGTCGTAGCTAAATTCTACGATACGTCCGCCGTGATCCAGTTCCTTAGTGACAGTGGCAGTCAAGCGACCATCACCAAAACTGACTTTAGCACCTACTTTAAGGCGTTTGGCTGGTTTGGCCAAAACTTCCCATTGGTCACCTTGGGTATTTTTCAAAAGGAGAAATTCTACATGGCCGTGTGTATCAGTTTTTTCACCGTAGAGGCGGGCAGGAAGCACGCGCGTATTGTTCATGACCAAGGCATCTCCAGGGTTAAGCTGATCAATGATGTGGTCGAAGTGGGTATCAGTCATTTCCCTAGTTACAGGATCAATGACTAAGAGTTTAGAGGCGTCACGTTGTTCCAATGGGGTTTGGGCAATTAGTTCTTCTGGTAGTTCAAAATCAAAATCGTTTGTATTCATTTGTTTCCTCGTTTAAAAATTTTCAGCCTTTTTATTATAGCACGATATAGGGCGACAGTCATTAAACTTATCAAGTGAAAACGCTTGACAGGAAGGTTAAAAAAGAGATAATAAAGAAAATGGTATATACCAATATTGAGGTGAATAGAATGAAAAAGATTTTAGTTAAGAATCAAGTTGAGGGAGGCAAAGTTGCCTTTGAACTTCTAAAAGAGAGCCTTACAGCGGGTGCTCAAACATTGGGATTGGCGACAGGTAGTTCCCCTATCGCCCTTTACCAAGAGATGGTTGAGAGTGACGTGGATTTTCCGGAACTTTACAGCGTCAATTTGGATGAATACGTCGGACTATCACCAGAGCATGAGCAGAGCTATCATGCCTTTATGAAGGCTCAACTCTTTGATACCAAGCCATTTAAGGAGAGCTTCTTACCTGACGGTATGGCTGAAGATTTGGAGAAGGCGGCTAAGGATTACGATGACGTCTTGGCACACCATGTCATTGATCTGCAAATCTTAGGAATCGGAAGTAATGGGCATATTGGTTTTAATGAGCCAGGTACGCCTTTTGATAGTCAAACCCATGTGGTCGACTTGACGGATAGCACCATTGAAGCAAATAGCCGTTTCTTTGCCAGTCGTGACCAAGTCCCTACAAAGGCTATTTCAATGGGAATTGCTTCTATTATGGCTGCTAAGAAGATTATCTTGTTTGCCTATGGTGACAAGAAGGCAGATGCCATTTTCAAGATGGTTAAGGGGCCGGTGACAGAGGAAGTGCCAGCTAGTGTCTTACAAAATCATCCAGACGTGACTCTTATCTTGGATCAAGCAGCTGCTGCGAAATTGTAGGAGAAAACATGAGTCGAGCAGATGCGAGTTAGGTAATCAGAAAGTTATAGAAAAAAACAGGTTGAGCTAGTGCTACTCAACCTGTTTATTAATGAATAAACATAATATAGATTTTGACTTCAAATATTTACGTTACCTAATTATTACTCATTTTTCATCAATTACCTAAAATTCTTTAGTCGGAATAGTCCCTATTTTTATTGGTAATAAAATCTCTATTTGATATTGTCCATCTTTTATAAAGTGTTTGATATTACCTTGATATTCTTGAACAAGAGCATCAATATTTCGCAACCCCCAGCCATCTTTTTGACGGGATTTACGAGTAGATTTTTCTTTCTCATCAAAATTATTTCTAATATTGATAAAAAGATTTTGTTGAAAGTATCGGATATTAAGTGATAAGTTTCTTTCTTTATTTGGTAGTCTGAGACAAGCTGCAATACTATTGTCTAGGCAGTTTCCTAATATAACAGCTAAAATATCTGGTTGAATAGATAATTCTTGTGGTACAAAGCAATCAATTTCCATTTCTATCTCATCTTTTAAATGATGTAGTTTTTGATTAAGTAAAAAATTAATAGTTTGATTTTTAGAGTAGAAAGTTTGTTCACCTACTATACTATCTGTTAATGAATAAAGATAATCTTTTGCCTCTTCAGGATTTTTCTCTAAAAGCGATAAAAGAGTTAAATGTTTATTTTTTAAGTCATGCCGAAGGCTTTGGAGACGTTGATATTCTTCTTGAGATTGTTGTATTTCTCGAACTTGGAACTGTAATTGTTCTTTTTCCAATTGGTTATGGTAATATTGCTGCTGTTGACGAGCAAGGTACAGATTAAAATAAAGAGAGGAGAGAGTTAATACAATGAGAGATGAGAGAGAAATGATTGACAGGTAATCTGCTCCAAATACCCCTCCTTGAATGGCAGATATTGTAAAAGCAAAGAAAATAGATAAAAGAGGCACGATAAACTGATAAAGCCAGTTTCCCTTAGAAGTAGCAATACGAAGCCTTTGATGGGATAGGAGAAGCTTTCGTAAGATAAGAGTTATTCCTGTAGATAAGAAGAAACTTATTCCGAGATACAAACTAATAGCTTCTAAATTTTTTGATAGTTCCCCTAAAGGTAAAATTAGTTGGATTCCTTGGTTTAGGACAGCTCCTGCTAACAAACTTAGACTAGTTTGTAAAAGAATCCAAAAGGAAGACTGGCGAATAGGATAATCAAAATTGAGACCGATTAGATAGTATTCTAAAATGTTTAGAAGGAGATTACTGACCAAAAAAATACGACTTTCAGAGAATAGGAACACGAGTTCCCCATGAAAAATCAATATGAAAAAAAGGGCTACTAAAGGCTTCTTTTTCATATTGATTTTAGACAATGGTCTATAAAATAACATACTTGCTAGAAATAAATCGTACAAGATACTGATTATTCGTAATCCTACTAACATTAAAAATGCCTTTCACTTAGATAGCTGTAATACTTTTCTTTAAAAGAAAACTGAAACTTTCTACTAATTGGGAGTAGGTGTTCTTCAGTCCCATTTAGTAAAATAGTAACTGTTTTTGAATCAAAGTCTTTGATGTATTTGGGGTTTAAAATATAGGAAGCATGAATTTGAATAAAATAATTAGGGAGTTTTTCCAAAATCTCTTTTGTTTTTAGTAGAGACTTGTAGGTACCTGTCTTTGTGTATATAAATACTGAACGTTTATCTTTCTCAAAAAATACAATATCGCTCGAAGGGACAGAATAATTGTGTTTACCAAATGAGAAGGTAAAAAGTGCTTGGCCTATATCCAAAAAACGCAAAATACGATCCAATACTTTCATTAACTTTTGAGGTTCTATCGGTTTTACGATATAGTCAAAAGTCTGAACTTCGAAGACTTGTTCCATATAATCACGATAACTTGTCACAAAAATAATAGGAATGAAAGGATTAAATTTTCTAATCTTTTGTGCTACGTCAATTCCATTGATTCCTGGCATATTGATATCCAAAAAGACACAGTGGATGTCTGGCGTCCGCTGATTTAAGAGTTTTTGTGGATTTGTATAAAGTTTTGTTTCTAGAGGAAATTTATCATAAGAAAGTAAATAATGTTCTAATTGGCTAGCATCTCTATCAGAGTCATCACAAATAGCAACTTTTAACATTGAAAACCTCCTCACTCATTTCTGTATGTTAGTTATAACGTTAAAATGGTCAATTATGACATAATTGTAAGAAAAATGTAAGTTTAGCATACAATATTCTTATTAAAGATGCAAGGAGAATTCCAAATGAAAAACATTCAAGTACGTAAGGCCGTAGCTCAAACCGAAATTAGCTGGGGTATTATTTAATTGCTTAAAAATGTTAAATAAACATATAAGCAAATGTTACCTTCGATTCTATCACGGAAAATTTTTGATAGAATTACTACAATAAGGCGAGGGGAAATTATAGAATCACCCCGTCTTTCTTTCTTTTTGAAAAATAGTGAGGAAAAAATGAAATTCCATTGTCCAAGAATAAAAGAAATATATCCTATTTATAAACTTCACGATAATTTGTTTAGGGTAGGCTCCCAAATTGGTATAACTACTGAAATCAGTGATGAGGACGATAAAATGTGGAGTTTAGTTAATATTTTAGATGGAAGGACTATTAATGACGTTGTAGATATTATGTTAACTAAGTATCCAGATTTGACGGAACAAGATATAATAGGTGCTATTGAACTATTGGATAAGGAGGGGGTTATTGAAGAAGGTGCTACAATAAATTGTATTAAGGAAAGATATCATTCAAATATCTACTATTTTAGTCGCTATTTAAATAGTTTTAAAGATAGTATAGATATTCAAAAGAGACTTAATGAAACGACAATTCTTTTATTAGGACTTGGCGGAGGAGGGTCCAATATACTAACTTTGCTATCTGGTCTGGGACCTAAAAAAATAAAAATTGTGGACTTTGATATCATTGAAAAAAGTAATCTAGGTAGGCAATTTTTATATAAGGAGGAAGACGTAGGGGCTCTTAAAACACAGATTGCCCATCAAGAAGTGTCAAAAATGAATTCTGATATCGAAGTTGAAACTCATAATTTACGTATAACATGTGTAAACGACTTGTTGCCATTATTAGACAATGTTGACATTGTTATTTGTGTTATTGATGAACCACAATATGATATTCAGCGTATTGTAAATAAAGCTGTAGTTACAAAAAATATTCCGTGTGTTTTTGGTGCAAGTCAAGTTAGTCGCGGACGTGTTTATTCTGTAGTACCCCATCAAACAGGATGTTTTGATTGTTTAAACATTCATTACACGAAAATTGATAGTCTATTCTTGGAACAATTTCGGGGTATTCGTACTGTTACTAAGAAAATTCCTACAATTGCTTATGGTCCGGCTATGTTTCAATTGACATTTGCTATTGTTGATGAGGCTGTTCGATTAATAACTAAATATGCAGAACCAATGAGTCTTAATCGCCAATACGAGATTAATTATGAAAACGGAGCGTCGTTCACACACAAACCTTGGGGACATTATCCTGATGAGTGTCCTACATGTGGTAACGGTAAGGAGGAAAATTGGGAAATCTTTTCTCAATACGGAGAAATAAAATTATGACTTTTGAAACGCTCACCATTGAAAATTTAACAAAATCATTTGATAAACAACATTTTGCTAATAACCATATCTTCTTAGAGCTAGAAGCTGCAAAAATCACAGCTCTTATAGGACATAATGGTGCTGGTAAATCAACTCTTTTAAAGCAAATGATTGGTTTTATTAAGCCTGATCAGGGAGATGTTCACTACGGAGATATTTCTTTTATACATAACCGTAAACAAGCTCGAACAATGATGAGTTATATGTCACAACAGTATGCACCTCTTGAAAAGTTAACTGTTGAGCAAAATTTAGAGATGATTGGAAGAATGAGAGGGTTAAGTACCTCAGAACTCCAAAAAGAAATTGAGCACCTTCTAGCAGATCTGGAAATAGTAGAATACCGTGATAAAAAAGGGAAGAATCTTTCAGGAGGCTTAAAACGGCTTACATCTTTTGCCATGGCATTAATTGGCTCTGCTGATATCATGCTTCTTGACGAACCAACCAACGATGTTGATCCTGTACGTCGTGAAAAACAGTGGCGATTATTACAAAAACTGGCTTATAAAGGACACACTATTATCATTGTTACCCACAATCTACTAGAAGTTGAAAAATATGCGGATAATTTTGCTCTTTTTAACCATGGTAAATTATTAAAATCTGGTCCAGTACACCAAATGTCTTATAAAAATCATTATCAAATTTCTTTCAATTTTGTTAGTAAAGAATTTTTAAGTCTATTCGAACATTTTACGATGGTCAATGGTTGTGTTTGTCAGATGGAAATTGAAGAAAGTGAATTAACCCGAATACTCATTCAAGTTAAGGAAGGTATAGAAAAAGGGCTTATTTCAAACCTTTCAGTTAAGATGAAAACATTATCTATTTCCGATATTTATAAAGAGGAGCTTGTTAACTGATATGACTCAATTTTTTTACTTACTTCGTTGGAACTATCTTCGACAAAAAAATCTATTCATTCTATTCACACTAGCTCAAGTGCTTTTGTCCGTTTCACTTCTTTTTGGGTATCCGTTGGTAATTGGTAAGATGGACACAACAACTGCTTACTATCTTGCCTCTGGATCAGTTTTAATGGGAGTTATTTCTATTGGCTGTACGATTTCATCTCCTGTTATAGCCAATGCCAAGTCAGAAGGTCATGTGGACTATATTCGAGCTTTACCTATTCCTAGAATTCTAATTTCTTTAGCTGACCTATGTATATGGTTAATTGCTATTTTACCAGGTGTATTCTTCACTTTTTTATTAGGCTGTCTTCGCTTTTCTGTCCAATTAAATTTGTCAATTTTGTCTGTTTTTGTGATGTTACTTATTTGCCTAACAATGATTAGTCTAGGATTTTCAATTGCTTATATATTTTCCCAAAATATTGTCACGCTAATGTCTCAGCTTATTTTAATGATTGGTCTTATGTTTTCACCAATCATGTATCCGGCAGGTCGTCTTCCAGATTGGTTAGATCAACTTTATTTTCTACTTCCATTTGTCCCTTCTGCGAATCTTCTTAGAGCTAGCTTTTATAGACATGGAACTGTTTCGCTTGTAGATATAGGAGTTCTTATTTTCTGGATTTTTCTGACACAACTGCTTATCTTAGGGACACTACAGAAAGAGTTGTAATACTATCTTATGGAAAACAATCTTACGAAACTCAGGTTTAGACATCTGGTACTCAGCCTTTTTCTTTTGTGACAATTCTCCTCCAAACAAATCAATTGCCTAGTCCTCTTTGATAGCGGTATAATAGTTAAGTTGATTTTATTATCAAACAACAAATATAGATATTTCATAAAGAAAGAGGAAGTACAATGGCAAAACCTATTCGAGTATTGCTTTATTATAAATACGTTCCCATCGAAAACGCTGAGCAATTTGCGGCTGACCACTTGGCTTTTTGTAAGTCAATCGGTCTAAAAGGTCGTATCTTGGTCGCTGATGAGGGGATTAATGGAACGGTTTCTGGAGACTATGAAACCACTCAAAAATACATGGACTACGTTCATAGCCTTCCAGGGATGGAGGACCTTTGGTTCAAGATTGATGAGGAAGAAGAACAAGCTTTCAAGAAGATGTTTGTTCGCTACAAGAAGGAGATTGTTCACCTTGGCTTAGAGGATAATAACTTTGATAGCGACATCAATCCACTTGAAACTACAGGTGCTTACTTGTCACCCAAAGAGTTTAAAGACGCTCTTTTGGATGAGGATACTGTTGTCCTTGATACACGTAACGACTATGAATATGACCTTGGTCACTTCCGTGGAGCCATTCGTCCTGACATTCGCAACTTCCGTGAATTGCCACAATGGGTCCGCGACCATAAAGAAGAGTTCATGGATAAGCGCGTGGTTGTTTACTGTACTGGTGGTGTCCGCTGTGAGAAATTCTCAGGTTGGTTGGTCCGTGAAGGCTATAAAGATGTTGGCCAATTGCATGGTGGTATCGTGACTTACGGAAAAGACCCAGAGGTTCAAGGGGAACTTTGGGATGGTAAGTTGTATGTCTTTGACGAGCGTATTGCCGTTGATGTCAACCATGTAGATCCTATCGTTGTCGGTAAGGACTGGTTCGATGGCACACCTTGTGAACGCTATGTCAACTGTGGCAACCCATTCTGTAATCGCCGTATCCTTACTTCAGAAGAAAATGAAGACAAATACCTCCGTGGCTGCTCACACGAATGCCGTGTTCATCCACGCAACCGTTATGTCTCTGAAAATGATTTGAGCCAAGAAGAGGTTGTTGAACGCCTTGCGGCAATTGGTGAGAGCTTGGATGTAACACCTGCCTAAGTTTAAATATTGAAGAAGCTGGGAGAAATCTCGGCTTTTTATTTTGCAAATTATTTCTAAAATAATGTCAGATTTATATTGCAAATAGAAACATATAGTGTGTAATATCAATGAAAAGAGATGGTAATCACAATCGATTTCGGAGAGAATATCAGATATGCTGAGAAGGAGGGGTCATGTGGCAAATAATTTACGCTTAAAAGTAGCACAAGCAGAGCATGATATGACTCAGGGTGACTTGGCTGAAGCGGTAGGTGCAACAAGACAAACCATCGGATTGATTGAAGCTGGAAAGTATAATCCCAGCCTAGCCTTATGCATTGCTATTTGTAAAACACTGGATAGGACTTTGGATCAACTGTTTTGGGAGGATTAGGAAGGAAGTAAAGATGATGAAATTTAAATCGGTTGCTAATAAGGTTACAGACGAACGCGACGAAGCAGTTCTAAATAATAAGGTTGCTGCTGAATGTTTTTACATAATGATTGTAGGGACGCTTGTATGCTTAGTTTATGGCTCCCTCTTTAACAATGGTGTCATCTCTGCTGATTACTTACTTTATCCATTGTTGATAAGTAGTATTTGGTCTATTTATAGAGCTGAACGTCTTGATGTAAATGCTTTTGGTAGTTCGAGTATAACAGTCTTAGGTTGTTTACTAGTGACTGGGCTTATCACCCTTATGATAATGTCAGCTAACTATCGGTACAACCATGATGTCTATCATAATAATCCCTTGGATCCTAGATATCTCATGGCTTGGCCAATTACTTATACCATATATGTTCCCTTTGTCTTTTTAGTGAATTGGGCTCTCGCTGCATTGGGAAGATTTGAGAGAAGACGTCTTGAAAAACAACTAGACGATTTGGAGAATGAAGAATAAATAGTGATAGAATCAGACCATTCTTTTTGGTCTGATTTTTTTGTGTTATAATGGTTCCTAAAACTAAGGAGGTCACGTATGCTACTAACTGAATTTGATGCGAATAGACAAGCGATTATAAATCCCGAGGCCTTACATGAGCCTCTTGAAGGTTTTCCTAAAATAGCTGTATCCTGTTTTTCTCGTTTGACCTTTCAACGAATGCTTGAGATGTTTCCCCATGAACTTATCTATGAAATATCCATGGCGAATGTGGCTATTCCGATTTATAAGCTTGTTATTGATGATAATGAGTTGGCCATTTTTAATGCACCTGTAGGCGCCTCTGCCTGTGTGGGTATTTTAGAGGATATTTTTGCCTTGGGAGCTGATAAACTTGTACTTTTTGGTACTTGTGGGGTGCTTGATGAAGATATTAAAGAGACTTCTATTATTATTCCTAGTCATGCCCTTAGAGATGAAGGGACGAGTTTTCACTATGTGGAAGCCAGCGATGAGATTGCGGTAAATGTGGGTGTTTTAGACCATTTTCGTTCCTATCTCAATGAACGTCAGATTTCTCATAAGGAAGGCAAGGTTTGGACAACTGATGGCATTTACCGTGAGACGAATGGTAAACTCAAAGCTCGAAAGGCAGCAGGAGCCATTTGTGTGGATATGGAGTGTTCTGCTGTTGCAGCTTTAGCAAAGTTTAGAGGTGTTGACATCTGCCACTTCTTCTATGCTGCGGACCACCTTTCTGAAGGTAATTGGGACGCCCGTAACTTGATGAATCATATGGACTTGGATGAAAAGGATAAGATAGCTTTATTAGCTTTGGAGTTTGCGTGTGACTGGATTAAACCTTAAAAATTCTACTTTTTAGATTTATTATTTGTAATCAATCTAAATAACTATTATAATACTTTTTTATAATGATTCTAAATAAGGAGTGAACAATTGTTGGAAGATAAGAATTTTGCAGAACGTTTAAATATTTTGAGAGCTGGTGTGTTGGGTGCCAATGATGGCATCATTTCCATTGCGGGAGTGGTTATCGGTGTGGCCAGTGCGACATCTAATATCTGGTTTATCTTGATTTCAGCCTTGTCAGCGATTTTTGCCGGTGCCTTTTCGATGGCAGGGTGAATATGTCAGTGTGTCAACGCAAAAAGATACCGAAGAAGCGGCTGTCGCTAAGGAACAAGCCCTTTTGGATCGCTCACCTGAGTCAGCTAGAGAAAGTTTATATCAAACCTTCCTCAGTCAAGGGGATTGCGAAACAGAAGCGGAAGTTAAGGTCAATCAAGCCTTCAGTAAAAATCCTATCAAGGTCTTAGTTGAGGAAAAATATGGGGTGGATATGGAAGAAATCACCAATCCATGGCATGCTGCCGTATCTAGTTTTCTGTCCTTTTCAGTGGGATCTTTGCCTCCAACGCTAGCTATCCTGCTTTTCCCAGACCCTTACCGTATTCCTATAACAGCGGTTGTGGTTGCACTGACCTTAATCTTGACTGGTTATGTTAGTGCTAAACTTGGGAAAGCACCTGTTAAACAAGCGATGTTGCGAAACTTGGCAGTAGGACTCTTGACCATGCTCGTGACCTATGTAGTTGGGCAAGTCTTTCATGTGAATGTGTAATTGTTAGTAGTATGAGTCTACCTTTTAGGTAGGCTTTTTTTGTCTACTAGACCAGACTTATCCATGGTACAATAGGGCTATGCGTTTAGATAAATTATTAGGACAGTCGGGCTATGGTTCTCGCAATCAGGTCAAGAAGCTCATTCGTAGTCGTCAGGTATATGTAGATGGTGTCCTGGCGGATCGAGATAATCTTAATGTGGATGCTAGTCTTCAAACCATCATGGTTTCTGGTAAAGAACTGGAGCATGCGCCAGAAGTCTACTACCTTATGAATAAGCCGTCAGGAGTGGTGTCAGCTAGAAAGGACAAGGAACACCAAACAGTTATTGATTTGATTAGGCCTGAGGATCAGCGAGAGGGCCTTTATCCTGTGGGACGTTTGGATAGAGATACGGAAGGTTTGGTGTTGATTACCAATAATGGTCCCTTGGGCTTTGCCATGCTTCACCCACGCTATCATGTGGCTAAGACATATTATGTTGAGGTTAATGATATTCTGGGGCCTGATGCACCTGCATTTTTTGAGTCTGGTGTGGTCTTTGAGGATGGGACTGTTTGTCAATCAGCTCAGCTGGAAGTTTTAAGTTCTGCAAGTGATAAAAGTTGCGCTCGAGTCACGATTTCAGAAGGTAAGTTTCATCAAGTAAAAAAGATGTTTTTGGCTTATGGGGTCAAGGTGACCTATCTCAAGCGTATCTCTTTCGGAGAGTTTAAACTTGATGAAGGGATGGCAGTAGGTTCCTACCGAACCTTGACTGAAGCGGAAAAAACAATCTTGCGTACTTATTTGGGTTAGTAGCTAAGGTGCGATAGGAACTTTCAATCAGCTGATAAGACTATCTTATCGCTAGTCTTAATACGACAACACCTATAATGACAGTATTTTTTAGAGGTATAAGAAATACTTATGGAATACTATAAATATTTTTTATTTCTCAAGTATCGCTTCTGGTGGTATGATGAAATCAATTCGATTGAGAGTTTCACAAATAGATTGACAATCCAAAACTGATCAGAGAGGGAGGTTCATTATGACAGAAGTATTTTACGATCATTTAGCAAAGACGCGTCATCAGATTCACCAACATCCAGAGGTTTCTGGGGAGGAGCATGAGACGACAGTCTTTTTGAAAGCTTATTTGAAAAATCTAGGTGTTGAGCCTTTAAATTATCCCTTGAAGACAGGACTCATCGCTGAGATTGGGTCAGGTCATCCTATTATTGCCTTGCGTGCTGATATTGATGCCCTACCGATTAAGGAAAAGACAGGTCTTCCTTATGCTAGCGACAATGGTGCCATGCATGCTTGTGGTCATGATTTTCACCAGACCTCTCTGCTTGGTGCTGCTCAGCTTTTAAAAGAAAGAGAAGCAGAGCTTAAGGGGACTGTTCGATTAATTTTTCAACCGGCTGAGGAAAATTTCCAAGGGGCCTATCAGGTCATTGAAGCGGGCGGTATTGAGGGTGTGTCAGCTATCATCGGTTATCACAATAATCCTCACTTGAAACCTGGTCAGATTGGCCTTCGTTCAGGTGCTATTTTGGCAGGCGTGGAGCAGTTTAGGGTTGATGTCATGGGTGTTTCGTCCCATGCAGCCCGTCCTGATTTGGGTGTGGATACGGTCTTGGTTACTACGACTATCATTAATAATTTACAGCAAATTGTTGCTCGGACGGTATCTCCCTTTGAGTCAGCTGTATTGTCAGTTACTCATATCGAAGTTGGAAATACCTGGAATGTTCTTCCGGCAGCCGGCTTCTTCGAAGGAACGATTCGGACTTTCGAGCCTAAGGTTCGGGAAGATGTCATTGCTCGCTTTGAAAAAGTTGTTCAGGCGACAGCGGATCAGTTTGGTGCTCAAGTTGACATTACTTGGGGTAATTCACCTTACGTGACCTACAATGACCAGACACTCACACCACTCATCTTTGAAAATTCTAAAGCCTTCGCAGAAGTGATTGAAACGCTGCCATCAACAGGGGGCGAAGACTTTGCGGCCTATCAAAAGGAAATACCAGGAGTCTTTGCCTTTGTTGGCTCAAATGGTGAAGAAAATGCACCAGACTGGCACCATGATGATTTCCTTGTGAAAGATGAGGCCTTGCCAGTAGCTGTGAATTACTATGTGGAAAACGCTCTTTTCCTCCTTGATTATTTTAAGGAGCAAGACGACTGACTATTCCCTTAATTGGAATCACTAGTAATGAAAAAACTGTTGCGGAAAGAAGTCCAATCATCCAGAGTTTCTCTTGGGTCATAAGCAATTAGCAGACCAAGGACTCTTTGATTATTTTATTAAGAGTTTTCCATGAAGCTTAAGGATTTTAAATTGGTGCTGCTTTTGAAAATAAAAAGGAGGATGTGCATAAGAAAAAATACTCTTTTGATCATTTAGTTTACAACTTAAGAGCCCAGCCGATTGGTTGGGTTCTTTTGTGAATTGTTTAGATAGTTAGGGGAGTATGATTCTAAGGTCTTAAAATAGCGGAGATTTTTTTCTCTTGATTTTAGTTAAAATGAAAGCGCTATCATTACAGAAAGATAGATAGGAAGTGGTTAAGCGATTTGCACAATCCTTTACCTTATGACCTCCGAATGAGGAGAAAATATGTTAATTGGTATTCCAAAAGAAATCAAAAACAACGAAAACCGTGTAGCTCTTACACCTGCAGGTGTCCAAAGTCTTTTGGCTAAGGGACACGTAGTATTAATCGAAACAAATGCGTCCAAGTTCTGTTATTGTTAACGTTGCCGTTGACCAAGGTGGGGTTGTTGAGACTGTGAATCGTGTGACAAGTCACGATAAGCCTGTTTATGAAACACACGGTGTCCTTCACTATGCTGTTGCTAATATTCCAGTTGCAGTAGCACGTACATCAACCATTGCTCTTACCAATGTTACCATTCCTTATATCGAAGCTCTTGCAGGAGTAGGCTTTAAACAGGCTATTGAAAATGACGAAGGCCTTCGCCAAGGTGTAACGGACTTATCAAGGTCACATCACTAGCCAACCTGTTCCAGAAGGATTGAATAGAAGCTGTACAGCTATTGACGAGTGACTATAAGTTTATAATTCTATCAGAATGAAAGAGAAGTCGCGCCATGAATTGGTGTGACTTTTTTTAGTTAGGATAAGAGGTAATCGTGTGTTTGGTAGTTGATCGTCAAGTGTCTATAAAGCTTAAATCTGCTTATTTTTTCTAATCTAGGTATTGTTTTATGCTATAATGAGCAGACATCTCAACATTAGTAATGATTACCTATGACTCTTTCTGTTTTTACTTAAAAAATGCGCTCATAAAGAGGTTTTACCATAGCCAATCATATTCGTGTTCTCACAGAAATTATTTTCTCTTATCTTGTCGTCTTTTATTTTGGTGTAAAAATCGATGTATCATTGACCAAGCTTCTAATTACAGTAGGTGTGGCAGCGCTGCTTGAAATGCTTTACCATGTGATACTTGCTCGAAGATAGGAGCAAATATTTCTTTCGAAGCTTTTTGGAGAAACTGTGGACAACTCTTTAGAAAAAATGTTGTGTTCTTCTTTTTTTTTTTTAGTTTTTTACCACATAATTTTCAAAGGGTGCATATATCTCCATTAACATAAGATATGAAATCGGTTATATCAAAAACTGTAGCCTTTTTATTTTCCAGTTCATATATGTGCAGTCTGAAAGATTAAATGATATAATGCCGATGAATAGGAGGATACAGAAATGTTGAACTATGATTTGATTGTTATCGGTTTCGGTAAAGCCGGTAAAACGTTGGCTGCTAAGATGAATGCGGCTGGTAAGAAAGTTGCTGTCATCGAGCGCAGTAAAGCGATGTATGGTGGTACTTGCATTAATATTGCGTGTATCCCAACTAAGACTATGATTGTTGCGGCTGAGAAGGGCTGGTCATTTGACGACACCATGAAAGAACGTGGTGCAGTGACTAGTCGTCTTAATGCTAAGAATTATAAAATGTTGGCAGACAATGGCGTTGATGTCATTGATGCAGAAGCACATTTTGTGTCAAATAAGGTCATTGAAGTGGTGGCTGGTGATGACCGTCAAGAGCTTACAGCTGAGACTATTGTTATCAATACAGGCGCTGTGTCTAATATCTTGCCTATTCCTGGCTTGACAACAACTAAGCATGTTTACGACTCAACTGGCATTCAAACTCTTGAAGCTTTGCCAAAACGCTTGGGTATCCTAGGTGGTGGTAATATCGGTCTTGAATTTGCTGGCCTTTATAACCGTTTGGGTAGTCAAGTGACTGTCTTGGATGCAGCGACTAGCTTCTTGCCACGTGTAGAGCCATCTATTGCTAAGTTGGCCAAGCAATACATGGAAGAGGACGGCATTGTCTTTGAGCAAGGTGTTAGAACATCTGAAGTTAAGAATGACGGTGATGAAGTTGTCGTTGTTACTGACAAAGGGGACTTCCGTTTTGATGCGCTCCTCTATGCGACAGGACGCAAGCCTAATATCGAACCTCTTCACTTGGAAAATACTGATATTGCCTTGACTGAACGTGGTGGTATCCAGGTTAATAAGCATTTGGAAACAAGTGTTCCAGGTGTCTTTGCGGTGGGTGATGTTAATGGTGGACTTCAATTCACTTATATCTCACTAGATGATTTCCGCATTGTCTTTAATTACCTAACTGGTGATGGTAGCTATAACCTTGAAACACGTGGAGCTGTTCCAACTGCTTTGTTCCTCAATCCACCTTTGGCACAAGTTGGTCTTACTGAAGATCAAGCCAGAGCAGCAGGTGGACCGGTTGCTGTCAAGGAACTTCCAGTTGCTGGCATGCCTCGTGGCCATGTTAATGGCGATTTGCGCGGTGCCTTCAAAGCTGTGGTAAATCCTGAAACCAAGGAAATCTTGGGTGTGACCCTCTTTGGTCAAGAATCTCATGAAATTATCAATCTAATTACCCTTGCTATGAACCATCATATTCCATACACAGATTTGGCTAAACAAATCTTCACTCACCCAACTATGGCTGAGAACCTAAACGACTTGTTTGCGATTTAAAATGAAAAGAGCCGTGAGGCTCTTTTTTAATATAGAAGAAAAATTTTTTAAGACTTTCCTTAGGTGATTTCGGTCGTCAGCGACCTTCTTCGAAGTTCCATGACTAATTTTTGAGCCTAAGGTCTCAAAAATTCCGAGTTCCTGAAACTATTATGCTTCAGGAACTTTTCTCACAGC
>ENA-ORUA01001542-ORUA01001542.1-human-gut-metagenome-genome-assembly--contig:-NODE-1542-length-20596-cov-4.154715_pt1 | contig 20596 bp, 16 predicted proteins | sample MGYA00242076_ERZ509201 | MGnify/ENA primary metagenome ERZ509201 (study PRJEB26280, sample SAMEA2338863) | human gut metagenome | biome: human gut; feature: human-associated habitat; material: faeces...
CCGGCTCCGATATCACCTGCATGAAGTTCCGGAACCTCGATCGGTTTGGATCCTTCCATGACATACAGCTTGCCGATCTTCAGTTCTTCTTCTCTTTCTACATTATATAAGGTATCCCCGGACTTGATAACACCGGAACAAACTTTCAACAGTGAATATTTTCCGATAAACGGATCTACGATCGTCTTGAATACCTGTGCAGATTTCGGCATGGTGAAATCATAGTCAGCTTCAAAAATTTCGCTGGTTGATTTTACGATACCGGCACGTTCTCTCAGATTCGGGCTTGGGAAGTATCCACAGATATCGTCTAACAGGATCTTAACACCCTGCAGGTTGACCGGAGATCCCATGCATACAGGAACCAGACTTCCATCGCCTACGCACATGGATAATGCTGCGGAAATCTCGGTTACGGAGAATTCTTCGCCCGCAAAATAGCGATCCATGAATTCTTCACTGGTCTCTGCTACGGCTTCGAGTAAGATCTCTCTGTATTTTTCCAGATATTCTTTGGAATATTCCGGGACCTCACATTCTTCTTTTTTGTCTTTTTCGATGTAACGACGACCTTTGTTCTTTACGATGTTGATATATCCGACAAATTTTCCGTCTTCACGAAGCGGCATATGCAGCGGAGCGATCCGCTTGCCATACAGCTCGGTCAGATCTTCTACTACCTGACGGTAGCTGACATCATCCATATCCATCTCTGTTACGAAGAACATACGCGGCAGTCTGTATTTTTCACACAGTTCCCATGCTTTCTGGGTTCCTACCTGTACGCCTGATTTACCGGAGATCACGATCACTGCTGCGTCGGCGGCGGCTACTGCCTCTTCAGCTTCTCCTACGAAATCAAAGAATCCAGGTGTATCTAAAATATTTACTTTTACCTTATCCCATACAACCGGCACGGTAGAAGTACTGATCGAGAATTTTCTCTTGATCTCTTCTTTGTCGTAATCACTGATGGTATTGCCATCTGTCACCTTGCCTAAACGATTTGTAATACCTGAAAGATAAGCCATAGCTTCTGTCAGTGTAGTCTTACCTGCTCCGCCATGACCAAGCAGCACTACATTCCTTATTCGGTCAGTTCTAAAAACGTCCATATGTAATACCTCCCAAAAATTAGTATGGTTATATATTACTAAATTTCTTCGAATATTTCAAGTTATTTATGAAATATTGACAATTATTTTCCGAACTTTTTTGATTTATGTTTGTATATTTTATGTTTTTTGTGTCTAAATTGTTTCTTTTTTGTATATTTTATCTTCATTTTATGAAATTTTTCTCAGAGAAACTGTTTTTTCTATACTGTGTGCCTTTTTCTCTTCTCTTTTCCTTCTATGCTTTTTGGCGTTAAAGTTCCATAGTTTAAAGTGCTAAATCATTGACTTTTCCCCTCCTGTGTTTTACAATGGTGAAAGTACGCAAAATACACGCGTAATTACGGAGAAAGGATTTTGACAGACAACTATGAGTGATTCACTGAATATAGGATTTATCGGTCTGGGGCTGATCGGCGGATCCATCGCCAAATCTCTGAAACGTTTTCACCCGCAGACTAGAATTTTTGCATATACCAGAACGGAAGCTACGCTGGATCTTGCCGTGTCTGAGGGCATTGTGGATGTAAAATGTACGAAAGAAGATGAGGCATTTGCTTCCTGCGATTATATTTTCCTCTGCGCGCCGGTTCACGACAATATTTCTTATCTTGAATGGCTGAAGGATCATATAAGTCCGGACTGTATTATTACGGATGTGGGAAGTGTAAAAGGTGAGATCCATCAGGCGGTTCAGAAACTTGGTTTGGACGATCATTTCATCGGAGGACATCCAATGGCAGGTTCCGAAAAGACCGGTTTTGAAAATGCTACCGACATGCTGATTGAAAATGCTTACTATATTCTGACGCCGGGCGGACAGATTGATATCCCACGCCTGACACAGTTTATGGAGCTGATTTCTTCTCTGGGAGCGATCCCGCTGGTACTTACTTATGAAGAGCATGATTACATCACCGCAGCTGTGAGCCACCTGCCACACATCATCGCTTCTACGCTGGTCAACGCCGTACAGAAGATGGATACGCCGGAGGAAAATATGAAACTGATCGCAGCCGGAGGTTTTAAGGATATTACCCGTATTGCCTCTTCTTCTCCTGTGATGTGGCAGCAGATCTGCCTGGAAAACCGGTCAATGATCTCCAAAGTGCTCGACGAGTATATCCGCCTGATCGTACAGGCAAAATGCTGGGTGGATAATGGTGATGCAGATGAAATCTATAATATGTTCAGTAATTCCAGAGAATACCGCAATTCTCTTCCGGAAGCGAGCAAAGGGGTAATCGAGAAGATTTATGCCTTTTACTGTGATATTTATGACGAAGCCGGTGGTATCGCTACAATTGCCACACTGCTTGCGATGAATTCAATTAGTATTAAAAATATCGGCATCATTCACAACAGAGAATTCGAGGAAGGTGTTCTTCGGATCGAGTTTTATGATGAGGAATCCTGTGTGAAGGCACAGGGTGTTTTGAAAGAACGGAATTATACACTTCATATTCGGTAAGGAGGATGTACATATGGAACTTATGCAGGCAAAAATGCCTCTTCGCGGAGAGGTGAAGATTCCGGGAGACAAGTCGATCTCCCACCGCGCTGTGATGTTTGGTGCACTGGCTGACGGTACGACAAGAGTGACGAATTTTTTGCAGGGAGCAGATTGTCTTTCTACGATCTCCTGTTTCCGCAAGTTAGGAATCGATATTGAAAATACACCGAAGGAGATCCGGATCCACGGAAAAGGGCTTCACGGGCTTACTGCTCCGACAGAGATTCTGGATACCGGTAACAGTGGAACTACAACACGACTGATCTCCGGTATTCTTGCCGGTCAGAATTTTACCACAACACTTACCGGTGACGCATCGATCCAGAGCCGGCCGATGGGAAGAATCATCAAACCGCTTTCTATGATGGGTGCTACGGTCGAGAGTCTGAAGGGAAACCAATGTGCACCGTTACAGATTCAGGGGCATCCGCTGACTGCGATTCATTATCAGTCTCCGGTAGCCTCTGCGCAGGTCAAATCCTGTGTTCTGCTTGCCGGACTGTATGCGGACGGTGTCACATCGGTTACGGAACCTTATCTTTCGAGAAATCATACGGAGCTGATGCTCTCCCACTTCGGTGCACAGGTCACCAGTGAGGGAACCACGGCTTCGATTGCTCCGGATCCGGAACTTCACGGATTGGATATTTCTGTTCCGGGAGATATTTCTTCCGCTGCTTATTTTATCGTGGCTGCTCTTTTGGTTCCGGGTTCTGAAGTGCTGATCAAAGATGTGGGAATCAATCCTACCAGAGATGGGATTCTTCGTGTCTGCAAGGCAATGGGGGCTGATATCACCCTGTTAAACGAACGAACAGCCGCCGGCGAACCGGTTGCTGATCTTCTGGTTCGACACAGTGAACTTCACGGTACGGTCATTGAGGGGGAACTGATCCCGACTTTGATTGATGAAATTCCGGTTCTAGCGGTTCTAGCAGCTTATGCGAATGGAACTACGGTTATTCGAAATGCGGAGGAACTGAAGGTGAAGGAATCGAACCGACTGGACATTATGGTGAACAGTCTTGGGGCTATGGGCTGTGATATCGAGGGTACCGATGATGGTATGATTATCCGAGGTGGGAAACCGTTACATCATGCTTCTATTGACAGTCATCTGGATCACAGGATCGCGATGTCGTTTGCAGTGGCTGGGTTGGCTTCCGAAGGAGGAGTCGAAGTGCTGCGGGCGGATTGTGTGGATATTTCTTATCCGGAGTTTTATGCGGATCTTGGTAAGCTGATGAAGTAATATTTTTTATCGATACCAAGCCCAGCAGGGCAAAAAGATGCCTTTCAAAAGCATTTTGCGGGCGGTTAGGGCGAGTTTTAAGATCCTGTGTTTAGTAAGACTTGGCGATGAGCGGCTCTCAGTGAATCATGTGCATCGTTGAAAAAATCCCCATATCAATCACGCAGAATGTAGATTCGAGTGTACAGGTAAAAAAACGTAGGCGTAGCGGGCTACGCTGAGGATTTTTTGCCTGTGCAATCGGATTTGCAGACAAGCGAGTGATATGGGGATTTTTTCATAAGATGTACAAGTCGCACTTAACACATAGCTTAAAATCGTCCTGCCCACTGCTTTTGCAGGGGAGCTTTTTGCAATTTGGGACGTACGCCTTGAATATCTTATTTGTAGAAATCTACAACATCTTCCGGATTATAGTACACTTTATCCTGCTCTTCTATCGTCGCTTTTCCATCTTTCACATCGATAATCGTTACCGCGCAGTTTGGCGGTACGTGACCTCTCCAGAAGTCGTCTTTCCGGCCGTCAATGTAATAGAGAAAGGCCCGTGTCGAGCAGCCGTGTGCTGCTATTAGAATTGTTTTATTCCGGTAGTCCGGGTTGTGGAGCAGGTCCTCGTAAAAGGCACCGCAGCGGTCAATCATCTGTTGAATAGATTCGCCGTCTTTCGGTGGCTTGTAACCGAAGGGATCCGTGAAGAACTGTTCAAAATCTTTTGACGGAATCTGATAATTCTCCCTTCGACAGCAAAGTCCTTCCCATTCTCCGAAACTGATCTCTTCTATTCTCTCATCCGTAAGAATCGGTATATTTCTGTCACCCAGTACCAGTCTGGCGGTCTCGTAAGCCCGCTTTAACGGGCTTGCGATTGCCAGGTCAAAATGCACATCTTTTAATTTTTCACCGGTGATTTTTGCAAGGCGGATACCATTTTCGTTCAGTTCGATATCCGTTCTTCCCTGCAGCCGTCCCAGTGTGTTCCATGGAGTTTCTCCATGACGAATCAGATATATTTTCATCTTTTTTACTTTCTAAGCTGGATTCCCATGCCTTCCAGACCATTCAGGATCTTGTTCATAGCGCCATTGATTTCTGCCTCTTCCAGAGTTTTCTCTTTGGAGCGGAAGGTCAGAGAATAAGCAACGGACTTAAATCCTTTTTCGATCTGATCACCTTCGTAAATATCAAACAGTTCGAAGTGTTCCAGAATCTTTCCACCTCTCTGTGCGATCATATGCTCGATCTGTCCAACCATGATGTCTTTCGGTACTACCATGGAGATGTCACGGTTTACTGCAGGGAATTTTGCGATTCCTTCGTATTTGCGGTCGAAGGATGCATGTTTTACGACATTCAGGATATCCAGAACTGCCACATATGCGCGCGTTCCGATACCATAGGTATCAGCTACTGCAGGATGCACTTCGCCCAGATAACCCATCACTTCATTTTCGTAGCTGATCAGAGCCTGGCGACCCGGATGCAGGAAAGTCTTACCGGCTTTCGGATCGTACTCAGTTTTCTTATGCATACCGATCTGATCGAAGAACTCTTCTACCACACCCTTCATATCAAAGAAATCACCATCTCCGTACATACCCAGAGTGAACATCATACGTTCATCCGGCAGTTCGGTCAGCGGAAGTTCTTTTGGCAGATATACATTGCCCAGTTCGTACAGACGGACATTTTTATTTCTTCTGTTATAGTTGGTTGCCAGAGAAGTCAGCATACCATTCAGAGAAATGGTTCTCATGATACTGAAATCTTCACCCAGCGGGTTGGAGATTGTGATTGCTTTTCTCAGTTCATCCTCTGCCGGAATCTGCAGTTTGTCAAATACCTTCGGGCTTTCGAAGGAATAGCAGTATCCCTGAGAGAATCCACAGTACTCAGCCACATCTCTTGCCACTTCTTCGATTCTCAATTTAAATGGCAGTTTTCCTGTTGTTGCCTCACCACTTGGCAGTGTGGTCGGGATATTGTCATATCCGTAGAAACGTGCAACTTCTTCTGCGATATCTGCGGTACGGAAGATATCATGACGGAACGTCGGAGCAACGATCTCGTTGGTTGCTTCATCATAAGCCAGTTCTACTCTGGACAGATACTCCAGCATATCTTCTTTGGAAATATCGGTTCCCAGCAGGCTGTTGATTTTTTCCGGCTCAAACGGTACTCTTACCGGCTCTTTTTTCTTGGTATATACATCAGCCATACCACCGACAACTTCACCGGCTCCCAGTTCTTCCATCAGCTGGCAGGCACGGTCGATGGCTGCCTGCGCATTATTCGGATCCAGACCTTTCTCGAATTTTCCGGAAGCATCGGTACGAAGTCCGATTCTCTTTGCAGACAGACGGATATTCGGACCGTCAAAGCATGCTGCTTCAAACAGAACTGTTTTTACATTGTCTGTGATCATGGAATTTTCTCCGCCCATGATACCTGCGATACCGATAGATTTTTCTCCGTCACAGATCATCAGAACATTTTCATCCATCTGGCGTTCCTGACCGTCAAGAGTAATAAATTTTTCGTCTTTTCCGGCACGGCGTACATGGATCTCATGATTTGCGATCATATCCAGATCATAGGCATGCATCGGCTGACCATATTCTTCCATGACATAGTTTGTGATATCTACCAGGTTGTTGATCGGGCGGATGCCGTTGGCAGCCAGACATCTCTGCATCCATTTCGGTGACGGACCGATTTTTACATTTTTTACGACTCTTGCACAATAACGTGGGCAGAGATCTTTATCTTCTACAGTTACTTTTACATAATCGTTGATATCCTCGTCGTTACCGGTAGCTGTTACAACCGGAGGAACGAATTTTTTCTGGAAAGTAGCTGCTGCTTCTCTTGCGATACCCAGTACACCGTAGCAGTCTACACGGTTGGAAGTGATCTCATATTCGATCACTGCATCGTTCAGTCCCAGTGCTTCGATCGCGCTTGCACCAACGGTAGCATCTTCCGGGAAAATATAGATTCCGTATTCCGGAGCTTCCGGATACATTTCTCTTGTGGAACCCAGTTCTTCAATGGAGCACATCATACCGTAGGAATCCACACCACGCAGTTTTCCGGCTTTGATCTTGATTCCACCCGGAGTTTTCTTACCGTCGTGTCCGCCTGCAACTCTTCCGCCCGGAAGAACAACCGGAACTTTGTCTCCTTCTTTTACGTTCGGAGCACCGGTAACGATCTGTGTTACTTCATTTCCTACATTGACCTGGCAGATAATCAGTTTATCTGCATCCGGATGTTTTTCGATCTTTTCGATCTGTCCGATCACGATATTTTCCAGATCGGCATCCAGTAATTCATATCCTTCTACTTTTGTTCCGGACAGTGTCATCGCATCTGTATATTCCTGAGCTGTAACGTCCAGATCCGGGACAAACATTTTAATCCATGATAAAGATGTATTCATTCTTTTTATCCTCCTAGAACTGTTTTAAGAATCTGTAGTCATTTTCATACAGAAGGCGCATATCATCGATCTCGTATTTCAGAAGTGCGATACGCTCCAGACCTACACCAAATGCAAAACCGGTGTATTCTTCCGGATCGATGCCACACATCTCAAGTACATGCGGATGAACCATACCACAGCCAAGGATCTCGATCCAGCCGGATCCTTTACAGAAACGGCATCCTTTGCCGCCGCATTTGAAGCAGGATACGTCAACCTCTGCACTCGGTTCTGTGAACGGGAAATGATGCGGACGGAATTTTGTTTTTGTTTCCGGTCCGAACAGTTCTTTTGCAAATTCTTCCAGTGTACCTTTCAGGTCTGCAAATGTGATATGTTTGTCAATAACCAGACCTTCGATCTGATGGAAGGACGGAGAATGTGTTGCATCCACTTCATCAGAACGGAATACACGTCCCGGAGCGATCATACGGATCGGCAGTTTGCCCTGTTCCATGGTTCTCGCCTGTACCGGAGAGGTCTGGGAACGAAGCAGGATGCTGTCTGTGATGAAGAAGGTATCCTGTTCGTCACGAGCCGGATGATCTTCCGGAATATTCAGTTTGGTGAAGTTGTAGTCCGCATACTCTACTTCCGGTCCTTCTACAACTTCATAACCCATACCGATGAAGATTCTTTCTACTTCTTCCAGAGCAATGGTATTCGGATGACGATGTCCTACATTTGCTTTCTTAGCCGGCAGAGTCACATCGATGACTTCTGCTGCCATCTTTGCTTCCCGCAGTTCTTTCTCCAGACGGGTTTTTGTCTCCTCCATCATGGTTTCGATCTTTGCTCTGGCCTCGTTGACCATCTGTCCTACTTTCGGGCGGTCTTCCGGAGCTACATCTTTCATACCTTTCAGTACAGAAGTAAGCTGTCCTTTTTTACCAAGGAAATTTACTCTTACATCATTCAGTTTGTCCAGGGCATCGGACTGTTCAATCTTCTCAGAAGCTTCATCCAGAATCGCCTGTAATGTTTCTTTGATACTATTGCTCATGGCAGTTCTCCTTTTCTATTTGTTTGGGGCGGATGCAAGGCAACGAGTAAAATACGCTTCGCGAATTTCACTCGTTTTCGCAGCAGTTGCCAAAGTCTCGTACTAGCACGAACTTTTGCTCGTTGCTTGCGAATCAAAATTGATCCACCGGACCAATTATTGATATGCAGTGCAAAAAAAGCCCCGCCCTTCCAGTTTCCTGGAGGGACGAGGCAATTATCTCATAATCTCGCGGTACCACCCTGATTTCCGATTAAAAAATTAACGGACACTCATTAAGACTTAACGCGTCTGTACGTCTTCTCTTACTGTATTTTCAGAGAAGCAGCTCCGGTGGGAATCTCAATATGCATCTGAACTTAAAGGAGCTTGCAGCCGGTGACTCCTTCTCTCTGTAAGAAAATACATATCTACTGACACTTTCACAGCTTTTTTCTATCGGCATCAATTATAGTATGAATCTTCTTATCTGTCAAGTTCTATTTCTGATTCCCGCCCTCTTTGCTACTGCTCTTTCTTTTCCTCTGTTTTCTCTTCTTCCGGATCATTTTCCCGGATTCCCCGTAGAAGTCCCTGATACTCATTGCGGATCCGCTCGCTCGCCACCCGGTGCAGTCTGCGAAGACGTTCTTCAAAGTAGGCGTTGATCTCTGCCCCGATCAGAACGATATACATACAGAAATACAGCCATAAAAGGATTAAAATAATCGTTGTCAGGCTTCCGTACATATTGGAAAATCCGTCGTAATAGTCCAGATAAACGGAAAATCCCAGGGAAAACAGCGACCATGCCACCGCAGAAATCACCGCACCAGGTACCTGGCTTCGAAAAGATGTTTTCCTGTTCGGCAGAAATTTATAGACCATCAGGAAAATCAGTGCCAGTACGACCAGAGAAACCGCGGTACGCATGCCAATGATATAAGCTGTCACTCGCGCCAGCGCCGGAATGTATCGCGTCAGAAACTTCTGGATACTGTTACCAAATACCAGAAGGATCAGACTTCCGATAACGGCAAGGATAAAAACCAGCGTATACAAAGCGGACCGGATCCTGGTTACCACATAATTTCTTGTCTCTTTTACATGGTAAATCGCATTTACCCCGTTCGTCAGTCCCTGCAGACCTTTTCCCGCACTCCACAGGGTAAAGATCGCACTGATCGGTACCACTGCAGTCGACTTATCATAAACTTCCTGAATAATACTCAAAAGAAAACTTCGAAAATCCCCTGCATCCGGCATCACCTGCAAAATCATCTCCACAACCATATCTTTCGTAATCGAAACATAGGTGACCAGCGGAAGCAGAAGCATCAAAAAGGGCACAAAGGACATCAAAATAAAGAATGCTGCCTGTGCAGCAAACGCACTCACATGATCCTGATTCATGCGGTTCATGAATCCGGTCATGATTTTTATGAACTTTTTCATTTTGTTTTCCTTTCTGCACAATATCTATTTTTTACATACTTATTTTTATCATACTATTTTTTCAGAAATCCTGCAAGTTTTCTATCGTAATATCCTGATAAAAAACCTGCAGGATCTCCCGCCAACCCATTCCGTCTTCCGCAAGATGCTTTGCTCCGTTCTGACTCATCCCCACGCCATGCCCATAACCGCCACCGGTAAATACCAACAAATCAATTCCCTGTTCGTTCCCGGTATCGATCACAAAACAGGCACTCGGCAGCAGTTCCATCGTGTTACAGGTACTTCCATCATTTCTGATAATAGACAGTCCTTTTACTGATAGAAACTTTCGGATCGCATATTCATTTTCCAGTGTCACACTCTGTTTGTCTGCCTGAATCTCCAGCATTTTTACCCCTCCGCCGGGATTTCTTTCCTGTATCGCTAAACCGGTAAATGTGCCAATCTGGGGATACTGTCTCTCACTTCGCTCCTTCAGCACCTCCCAGGGAATACTCACTTTCCATCGATACCAGATATCTTCTTTTTCATAATCTCCCGCTTCTGTCTGTGATATCAGTTCCCGGAAATATGTTTCTGACATGTCTGTCTGCTTTGCCGTTCCTGTCTGCTCTTCTGCGCCATTCCCGGTTGCCATAGCTTCCACTGCCTGATGGCTCACTGCAACACTTTTCAGATAAGACGCGCTTTTCTTTGCATCCCAGACTTCATCCGTATCGGTATATCCCCAGGAAGTCGAAAAAAAGTAGGCTTCGATCGGCTCTCCACCACAGAGCATCACCATCCCACAGGTAGCATCCACCGCCTGATTGCTTGTTTCCTGCTCCGGAATATTGTTATACACCTGACAGGAAACCGTATCATCCACATCTGCATTCCATTCTGCCATTCGTTGTTCTCTGATCTGGCGTACCGCATAGGTTCGCGCGCAGACCGCCTGTGCACAGAGTGCTTCCACAGGTGCATCAGCAGGCATCTCACTTGGTACAACTCCTTTCAGATACGATTCCAGATCCACCTGATTAATGATCCGAAATCCCTCTTCCTCTCTTGTCACTTCCAGGATTCCCCGATAGGCGGGTGCTCCCTGATTTCTTCTGACAGATTCCAATGTCAGCGGTGTTGTCGCTTCTGTCGGTTCTACCCAGACAGTCTGCCCCGGCTGCATCTGTTCCGACAGGCAAAGTTCCGTGCCCGCCTCCTCCTGCACCGTAAAATCTCCCTTCACACAGTAGGCTCCCGCGCAGGATATCCGCACCTCTGAATGAACATAATGTTCCGTTCCGTCGACGGAGATCAGTACCCGGATCGTATCCTCCTTTCTGTCCGTCTTCGTTTCATTTTCCAGATTTGCGAAATCCTCCTGTGATACATCCTGATTTTCTTTTCTTTCATTTTCCGTCTGTTCTTCCTCTATATTTTCCCCGGAAGTCCCGACTTTTGCTATCTGCTGTTCCGCCTGTAATTTCTCCAGATAATCATTTTCCTCTTCCCGTTTCTGTCTCCCTTCCCGTATTCCCATCAGAAAGAGTAAAATAAAAAACAGTACCGTTCCTGCAATCGTCAGCATCCATTTCCATGGAATATTTTTATTTGTTTCACCATTTTTTCCCATATTTCAGTATATGGCATTTTTCAAAAAATTATCCAGTGGGACGGGTTGTGTTTTTTTCTGTCGATCAAAGTTGATTCACTGAACAATGACTGACAGACAGTAAAACAAGTTAAAAAGACGCTGTATTCGGAATGTTATACCGGATACAGCGTCCTCTTATTCTTCTTTTCTTATTTTACCAGAAAACGATATACTGTTTTTGTATCGTATTTTTCTCCTGCTTTCAGGAATGGCTGTGCAAAATGCGTATCGTTGACCGCATTCGGGCAGTACTGGGATTCCAGGCAGAATGCATGGCGTTTATCATATACCGCACCATTTTTTCCTTTTTCGTTATCTACAAAGTTTGCTGCGTAGAACTGCACACCCGGGCAGTCTGTATAAGCTTCCAGCGCGATTCCAGTTTTTTCACAGTATGCTTTTGCCATCCAGTCAAAAGCTCCTTCCGGTTTGTCCAGTACAAAGTTATGATCATATCCGCCTGTCATCTGCAGCTGTTCAAAGTCCGCATCGATCTCTTTACCGATTGCTTTCGGCTGTGTGAAATCCATCGGAGTTCCGACTACAGGAGCGATCTCACCGGTAGGAATGGATTTGGAATCGATCACCGGTGTATATGTGGTTGCATTCAGCTGCATGGTCTGTTCATATACATTACCGGAATCATGTCCACCCAGATTAAAGTAGCTGTGGTTGGTCATATTGGCTACGGTGTCCTGATCGGAAATTCCTTCGTAATGGATCTCTACAGCATTGTCATCTGTCAGTGTATAAGTAACTGTCACATCGAAGTTTCCAGGAAATCCCTGTTCTCCGTCCGGGCTGTGATGATGGAAGGCAACTGCCTGTTCTTTTGTCTCAGCTTCCCACATCATAAATTCAAATCCATCCGGGCCGCTGTGCAGGTTGTTTCCGTTTTCATTCGGTGTCAGCTGGATCTTCTTTCCATTCAGCATGAAAGATGCTCCGTTGATACGGTTTCCGTTTCTTCCGATCGTAGAACCGAAATGTGGTGGATTTACCTGATAATCTTCTCCGTGATCATATCCGAGTACTACATCGGTCAGAACTCCGTTTTTATCCGGCACCAGCACGCTTACCAGAATCGCACCAAAATCTGTCACTTTCATTACCATACCGTTTTTATTGGTTACCGTATACAAAGAAATGGCTTCCCCTTTTTTCGTTGTTCCAAAACTCTGTTTCTCTACACTCATCTTATCCTCCATTCCAGCCGCTTCCTGATTTTCTGCCGAGCAACTATGTAATCACATAAAAAAAGAGTCATTTTCTGACTCCTCATTTTCTTTTTTTATAACCCCGGAGTGCCGTTTCCCTTTTTTTGACGCCTAGCGACTGCTAGGTGGGTGACCGCAGTATCTCTTTTGTCTTCCGCTGCGTAATGACGGCCTGACATCCAATCAACAATATAGGAGTCCCATAAACGTAAATGTAGGTTCAAAATAAAGAGAGGATCGTACACCCCAGGTGTTATTTCTTATTGTATTATACCCTAGTCTATGTTGTATTTCAAGGAATAATGTACAAAAATATCAAATTTTCAGCGAATATTTAGTTTATTTAATACCAAGAATATTCTTCACAACAGCAGGCATCTCTGCCACCTCTGCAACGGTATTGTGACGCACTTCTGCATTGCGGATCTCTTCGATCGCGTTCGGTACAGCAACGCCGGAAATCTCAGACAGCTGATCGATCAGTTCAAAATCACCCATGGAAGCATATTTGCCTTCATCAATTGCTTCCATCACGCTTCTTGTGAACTTATACGGGCTTGCGGTAGATGCAATAACAGTTTTGGCTGTATCACCGGTTTCTTTTGTGTATTTACCATATACGGTTGCAGCAACACTGGTATGTGTATCGATCACATAACCACAGTCTTTGTAGATCTTTCGGATCGTCTCCGCAGTCTCTTCTTCTGTCGCATAGTTTCCATAGAAATCAGCCAGCTGTGCTTTCATCTCGTCTGTGATATGATAAGCACCATCTTTTGTCAGCTCTTCCATCAGAACTTTATTTTTCTCCGGATCATTTCCTGCAATTCTGTAAATCAGACGTTCCAGGTTGCTGGAGATCAGAATATCCATAGACGGTGATGTTGTCAGGATAAATTCTCTGTTTCTATCATAAGTTCCTGTAGTAAAGAAGTCAAACAGAACTTTATTATCATTGGATGCACAGATCAGTTTTTTGATCGGCAGTCCCATATTTTTTGCATAGTACGCTGCCAGAATATTTCCAAAGTTACCGGTAGGAACCACTACATTAATCTCTTCACCTGGCTGGATCTGTCCTGTTTTATACAGATTTGCATATGCGTATACATAATATACAATCTGTGGAACCAGACGACCGATATTGATTGAGTTTGCAGAAGAAAACTGATAACCTGCATCTGCCAGCTCTGTTTTCATCTCACTGTCGTTGAAGATTTTCTTCACGCCGGTCTGCGCGTCATCAAAGTTTCCGCGGATCGCAACAACGTAAGTATTGTCACCTTTCTGGGTTACCATCTGTTTTTCCTGGATCGGGCTTACACCGTCCTTCGGGTAAAATACGATGATTTTTGTTCCCGGTACATCTGCAAAACCTGCCATCGCTGCTTTTCCGGTATCACCGGAGGTTGCGGTCAGGATCACGATATCATTGGTCACACCGTTTTTCTTTGCTGCTGTTGTCAGCAGATATGGAAGAATCGACAGAGCCATATCTTTGAAAGCAATGGTAGATCCGTGGAATAACTCCAGATAATAAGCGCCATCTGCTTTTACAAGAGGTGCAATGACATCGGTATCAAATTTCTGATCATAAGCAGACTGAATACATTTTTTCAGTTCTTCCTCTGTAAAATCAGTCAGAAAACGACTCATTACTTCATAGGCAACTTCCTGATAAGACATCTGTGCCAGCTGTTCCATAGGGACGTCCAGTACCGGAATCTGATCCGGTACAAATAACCCGCCATCTTCGGAAAGACCTTTTAAGATTGCATTTGATGCAGTTACTGTACTTCCATTTCCTCTGGTACTTCTGTATAATACTTCCATTCTGTACACTCCTCACATATTTTTATGCTTTTATGTAGTAAATCACTATAGTTTAGAATTATAGCACAGGTCACTTTTTCTGGCAATCCTATTTTCTCGGATTTCCGATCGCAAAATATGCTTCCATCGTTTCGTTCAAAACATATCACTGATATCAGGCATAAAAACTGTGCCCGCCATGTGCAAACAGAAAAGTCAGTTTCTCATCGAACCATTTTACGTTTTTTTCGTCTGCCTGGTCTCTCGCAATAAAATACAACGCCCCCTGCGACAGATCTTCCCCATCGATCGCACGGTTTACTGCTTCTCTCGTATCATCCGAAACCGTTACGGTATAGATTCTTCCATCTTCGGTCGGCGAAAACTGTGGGCTTCCTCCTGTCCGGTCCCAGATCACGGAAGTTACATTATCCGGAAACTGATCACTCGCCACACGGTTTAAAATAACATCCGCAACCATGATTCTTCCTTCCAGATCTTCTCCACCGGCTTCTGCCTCCACGATCGACAGAAGATTTTCATAGTCTTTATCTGACATACGCATCTGTTTCGTCAAATCTTCCGTCTGCTGATCTGCAACCTCCACCGCCTGGATCATTCGGGTTCCCACATCCAACTTTGCCACTGTTTCGGTTCGAATCATCCACTGTCCCACGAGAACCGTCTCACACGGACCTCCAACAGCCCGATAACTCTTCGTCAGCCCTTTCGTAGCCTGAATACCATCGATTACCCCTGCATAGCCACAGGGGATCGACCCGTCAGGGTCATCGTCTCCGGTATCCGACTCTTCCTCTTTTTGTCCGACTGCTTCCTGCGTAACTTCCACTCCCTCTGTCTGCTTTATGATCGTCGGTTTGCCGCCCATCAGACTTCCAACACCCGCGATGATCACCGCTGCGCCTGCTCCCACTGCCAGACATTCTTTTTTCCGTTCTCTGACTGCCCGCAGAAGCATCGTCCGAAGAGAATTCCAGGCCTTCTTTAATCGTTCCATTTCTATTCCTCTTCGTTCTTCTATTTTTTCATACTTTTGTAATATTCTATTCACATTTCTAAATAAAGTCAATAGAATCTATGTTTTTTCTACTTATTTTACGAATTTTCTCCCACTTTTTCATGAAAAACGACAGTATTTCTGATATCAAGAACCCACTTTTTTCTATTTTTCGATACATTTAATTGTTTTTTAACATTTCTGATGATTTCGTAACATTTTTTCAGGTGACTCCAAAAAAGAAGACAGAATGTTACATTTTTGCAACATTCTGCCTTAATTTCTTTTTACAACATCGTACTTCGCTTTTGCCAGAATTCTCTTTCCAAAGTTGTCCGGTTTCTCTGGTATACCAAGCAATATTTCATCAAGATCTTCTTCTTCGACCAGTTTTTTCACTTCTTCCACATACCGTCTGCTGCTCATCATCTGCCACCGTTTCAGTACCAGACGAAGTTCCTCTTTATGATACTGATATGCTTCCTGACAGTTTGATATTGGCTCCTTCAAGCATTTTTTGCAGTCGGTTCAGTTCCCGGGTGGTCGCACCGAATTCCCGGAGTTCTTTCTTGCGTTTATGGTTCAGACAGGCAACAATCAGTTTTTTGTGTACATCAATACCACAACAAATGTCGTAAATTTTATCCATATCAATACCTCCGGATCTTATTTACGGCACGGTACTCTGTCTTTTGTCAGTTTACTGTACGTCCTTTCACAAAAAATGGCTGGACAGATGAAAGATATCATTTCCGATGCAACACACTTACATAGGAAACAATATCTTTTTGTAAAAAACTTCCGGATACAACTCCGGTTTTATTCATGATGTAGCACGCGAAGCGCGCATGGGAATTTAGTTCAAAGTTGCATTGCCAGCGGTTGTCTGAGGTTACGGAGCAGGCTCGTCCTTTCGTCCGTTAGTCCTGTCTATCCGTTACCACAACTCTATTTATTTTTATACTTCCGAGCAATCTCCTGCATCTGCTCCCACTTCTGTTCCATATCCCACACCAGTTTCAGCTGTGTTCTCGTGCGATCCAGGTTGTGTGTCGGATAATCAATCTTAAAATATGTATCTCCAGACAGATAATCTGTCAGGAATCTCATTCCACACTCATAGGTCATAACCTTCGCTCCGATCGGCAGACACTCAATCTCCATATCCGTCAGCGCACCGCTGCATCCTTCTACGAAACCTTTTGTATAGATATCATACAGTTCCATATCACAGGAAATTTTGGAAAGATCTTTTTCATCCTCCGTACCTGTACTCGCGCCGAAACGAATGGAATCACCAAAATCATTTACCGCCAGTCCCGGCATTACTGTGTCCAGGTCAATGACACAAAGACCTTTGCCGGTCGCATTATCCATCAGAACATTGTTTGACTTGGTATCGTTATGCGTTACACGAAGTGGAAGTTCACCAGCTTCTAACAAATCACCCAGCACACATGCCACATCATAGCGATCCTTCACAAACTGAATCTCTTTCTGCACTTCAGCTGCTCTTCCGCATACATCCTCTTCTACTACTTTTTCGAACGCTGCAAACCGTGCCTTGGTATCATGAAATCCGGCAATAGTTTCTGTCAGTGTATCTGCCGGAAAATCTGCCAGCATTCTCTGAAAATTTCCAAATGCCACAGCACTCTCATAAAAATCCTGCGGATCCTTTATTTCATCCAGTGCATATGCATCTTCTATAAAATGATAGGCTCTCCAGTACTCTCCAAAACTGTCTACAAAATACGATTCTCCATTCTTAGCACATACAAAATCCAGTGTTTCTCTCTGCGGATCTCCACCCTGTGCCTTAATCTGCTCTTTCAGATAAGCAGTCACATGAAGAATATTATTCATCAGAGAAACCGGATCCTTGAATACGGACCGGTTCATGTGCTGCAGAGAATACCGATGTGTTTCCCCGTTTCTGTCAAATGACATCATAAAAGTATCATTAATATGACCATTTCCACAAGGTGTACATTCCAGAAATATTCCCTCAATATCGAATCCCTGGATCGCCTCCTGCCTTCCTGTCTGTAAGTTTTCCTGATTCATAGTTCTATATCCTTTCGTATTTCTGACTTTTCTATACGGATGCCGGTTATATATGTAATTTCAGTCTTTTCTACTCCGTATCACATGCGTCATAATATTTAGTATACCATATTGTCAGAAAAACTCAACTTAAAATTCTGTATTTCTATACCTGTATTTTAGATTTGTATCTATCTGTCTCTGCTGCTTTCAGTCTTTTTCATGATCTGCCATGCCATCCAGACTCCTGCAATGCCCCCGGTCAGTTTTCCAGCCAGAAGTGCTCCTGTCGCCGGAGCATCCACACCCAGGACAAATCCGAGATGTGCTGCCACCATGGATGTTCCACACACCAGAAGAGCTGCATTCATCACAATTTCTCTCTCGTTCATCTGTTTCATATCTGCTATCACAGGCAAGGCACTGACAATTCCCACAAGAAGTCCCGCAGTACCAAGTCGTCCAAGACCAATCTTCTCGCCCACCCATTCCAGCGGTTTTTTCAGCAGGCGCTGCAGAATCTCTGCAAATGGCAGACTGCCCAAAAGAACAATCCCAATAGAGGAAACTACCCCCAGTGCCTCATCCAGACCTGCCATCTCCGGAAGCAGCTGCACTCCGGTCATGTAGGAAAATGCTCCCAGAGCAATGCCAATTGTTCCTGCACCACGAATTATTTCTGCAAAAACACGAAATCCACGAATCATCCCATCCGGGAATCGGGAAAGTCCCAGTATCAACAGTACCGCCAGAAGAAATACCGGAATACTCTGAATGAGCAATTTCCCAATAGAAAGACCGCACAACAGTCCGCCCACCAAAATTCCGACAGGCAGCGCACTCAAACCTGCTAATATTCCTTTTGCAAACAATGGCTTCTCCCGCTCGCCTAACATTCCCATCCCTACCGGAATCGTAAAAGTAATCGTACAGCCAAGCGTAGCACCAACGATAATTCCTCCGTATCTTCCAATCGCAGGATCCAGTGCCAGTTCTTTACAAAGCTGGTAGCCTCCCATATCAAGAGCCAGAATCCCACCCAGCATACCTGGATCCAGATGAAGCATACGATAAAATGGCACAATCGTGTATTCCAATCCCAGTGATACCAACGGCGTAATGCAAATCAGTCCAGCCATGGAAAGCGCTGTCGGTCCAAGGAGCTGAAATCCGTCCTCAAATCGTTTTCCCAGCCCCAGACGATTCCCCAGCAACCGGTCCGTTCCACCGATCAGAGCACAGATTGCCATGATCCACATCATTATCTTGTCCATATAAATTTCCCCCTGTACAGAAATATGTTCAACGCAATAATGAGCAATGACCATTTCCAGTCATTGCTCATTGTTTTATAATACTTTCGATAAAAATTCCTGTAGTCTCGCGTTCTTCGGATGTGCGAAAAACTCTTCCGGAACATTTTCTTCCTGGATCTTTCCTTCATCAATGAAAAGAACTCTGGTTGCAACTTCTCTTGCAAATCCCATCTCGTGGGTAACAACCACCATGGTCATACCGCTCTGTGCCAGTTCTTTCATGATCTCCAGTACTTCTCCAACCATCTCCGGATCAAGCGCTGAAGTCGGCTCGTCAAAAAGCATGACATCCGGATTCATCGCCAGTGCACGGGCGATTGCGATTCGCTGCTTCTGACCACCGGAAAGGCTGTCCGGGTAAGCATCCGCTTTATCCGGAAGTCCTACACGGGCGAGAAGTTCTTCCGCTATTTTTGCAGCTTCGTCTTCTTTCGTCAGTCCGAGCGTAACCGGAGCCAGCATAATATTTTCCTTAACGGTCTTATGTGGAAACAGGTTAAACTGCTGGAATACCATACCAATTTTCTGGCGGTGACGGTTGATATCGACTTTCGGATCGGTAATGTCCACACCTTCAAAAAGGATCTGACCACCGGTAGGCACTTCCAGAAGGTTCAGAGAACGAAGAAACGTAGATTTTCCGGAACCGGATGGGCCGATGACTGCTACCACTTCACCCTGACAGATATCTGTGGTGATACCGTCCAGAACCTGGTTATCATCAAACTTCTTCTCCAGTCCCTGTACCTGCAATAAAACTTTTCCTTTATTTGCGGTCACTTTTTCTCAACCTCCTCTCCAGTTTACCCATAAAGTATGTCAGAATCGTTACCAGCACCCAGTAAAATACTGCAGCTGCGATCAACGGTACAAAGGCTTCGTATGTACGGCTCTGTACCAGTGTCGCTGCTTTCGTGATATCCGTCATACCGATGTAACCGATGATAGATGTCTCTTTCAGCAGCACGATCATCTCATTAATCAGTGCCGGCAGCACATTTTTAAATGCCTGGGGCATAATGATCAGCTTCATCGTCTGTCCGGAACTAAGTCCCAGACTCCGTCCGGCCTCCATCTGTCCTTTATCGATGGACATGATACCCGACCGCACGATCTCCGCCACATACGCACCGGAGTTAATACCAAATGCCACACCACCAACGATAACTTCATTCACCGCGATGGAAGCAAAAATAACAAAGTTAAAAATCAGCACCTGAACCATCGTAGGCGTACCACGGATAATACTCAGATACACCTTACAAATCACATTCAGTATCTTCAGCTTCCCAGTCTGCTCATGAGTCGACCGAATAATCGCCACCGTAAACCCAAGCACCACACCAATACAAAGCGCCAGCACCGTAATCAGCAACGTATTCCGCAAACCCGTCAACCACCAACTGGAAGCCCCATTATCCACAAAATACCTGTGAACCCAATGACTTAAAGATCCCATATCGTTTCCCTTACACTCCTTTTACAAGGTCTTTTCGTATATTTTTCACTTCATCTCTCATATCCCGGGGATTATCTTTCACCTTACTAAACCTCACTAATATAAAAGCCATCCCCAATTGTCAGAAAATATATTTTCTTACCTCCCGCCTGCGAAGGTACGCTTGATATTTCAATACGCAGACCATCTGACACGGCCGGTCCTTAGGCAGCGTATTTTGCTGCCTTAGTACCGCTGCCAGTGTCAGCTGAGCGGGAGCGGGTCGGAGTATTGAAATATCAAGCGTAC
>ENA-ORUA01001545-ORUA01001545.1-human-gut-metagenome-genome-assembly--contig:-NODE-1545-length-20580-cov-3.219147_pt1 | contig 20580 bp, 19 predicted proteins | sample MGYA00242076_ERZ509201 | MGnify/ENA primary metagenome ERZ509201 (study PRJEB26280, sample SAMEA2338863) | human gut metagenome | biome: human gut; feature: human-associated habitat; material: faeces...
GGAAAATATGAAATCGGCTAGATTGGCCCAGTTGGCACTGCCTGCGATGGTATACATGTCAATCTCTTCCAGCTCGTTCTTCCCGTTGAGTTTGGTGAGTTTGCGCGGATGGGCTACGATGATGACCCATATATTGTTGGTTCTGCCCCATGCCTGCATTTGCGTCAGCATGGCTTTTATGGCTTGGGTTTCGGTGTTGTACCGGTTGGTTTCCACCTCCATGAACAGGTATGGGTCGATAATGAGATATTTCAGTGGAAGGGTGCGCCGCACCATGTCCGCTCTCGCGATGATATTGTTGGGAGTGGGGGATACTTCATGCAAGTCGAGGTGCACCATGTGGCTATCCAGGAAACTGACGATAGGCTTCAACTGTTCTTGGGTATAATTTACAGTGTTCACTTTTCCCAGCATGAGCTGCACGAGATGGGCGATATGCTTGTCTTTGTCGGGCACTTCGAAAGAGAGGTAGCATACATAGCGTCCGGTCTTGGCCATGAGCCGGCACGTGAGGTCGTTCAGAAAATCGGTCTTTCCGCTGTTGGGTACTCCGGTCCCGATAATCAGGCCGCCTTGGTCGGTGGGGTGGAATACATGGTCGGTCAAAGGGCCGTAACCTACATCATATCCGTGGTCATAATCTCCGTGCAGCACGTTCAGAATCCCGTTTGCACGTTCGCTTACGGTGACGATGTCCGCTGTATGTTGCGGTCGGGCGGATTCGATGATTTCGTGTACGACTTCGATGCCGTATGTGGCGAGTACATCGGAGATGTCCTTGCAGTCGCCGGGTAGTGTGGTGAGTAGACAACGCTCTCCGAAGTAGTTGGTGAGATGTTTCACCAGCGTTCTTCCCGGCAGGTCGACGTCTCCGCAGATCACGATGTCCCTCACCTGGTCTATCCAGTGTTCGAAGGCTTCGAAACTTTTGGAGAGATCGCTTGCCGCTCCGTTGGGTACGCTGATAATGTAATGATAGCCTGCTTCTTTGAGTGTAAGCACATCTTTTTCACCTTCGGTGATGATGAGTCGGGGGACGGTTTCCTCGGCTACCTTCAGAGGATTGATGCAGTCGATGTGGTAAGGTGGGCAAGGTGTGGTTGGTGAATCTTGGCTCCAGAATTTGGTATATCCGGCAGCTTTTTCCCTGCCGGTTGTTTCTCCTTCATCTGTGGCCTTGACGGTTGATGGATCGCACGAGCGGTATTTGACATTTACGGGCTGTCCGTTCAGAAAGTTGACGTAGGCTACGCAATGATACATGGTTCCGGTGCTCTTGTTGTCTTTATCCTTGCCGTAACAGCGATGCGTGAGACAGCCGATACGGGCTTCGATAGCCGTTTTCAGTGAGATGCCTTGATCTGTGAGATAGCGTCGGGCAGCGAGTTGATCCTGGTCCTTAGTCTCGGGATCATCTGTCAGCGGTTTGATTTTGGAGAATGCTTCGGGAGGTAATTTTTTGTAATCTTCGGGAATCATAGGTACTTCGGATGTGGTTTTTCCATTGCCGTTTCCCGATTCTCTTTCCTGGTGGATATTGTGGGTAGGATAATTTGTACCCATAAATTTATCACCGGCTGTTCCGGTAAATGACGAATTATAGCTCGGTCTTTCTTCCCAGAAGTCTTTGAGCTTTCCTTTGAAGTCGCAACCACTGGAGAAGCAATGAAAAGCTCCTGTCGTTTTGGAAATATAAAGATGTTTTTTGCCGCATTTAGGGCACTCTGTTACGAAGTTCTTTCCTGCATTTTTACGTTCGGGAAAGTCACATAGATAATAAAATGGTTTCATTGGATTTATGAATTATAAATTATGGTTTACGGGAGTCTTATACCCATTTGTTGCTTAACACATTCCATGTCGCTTTTGCTGATGGTCTTGGTGGTGCATCCTCGGGTATATTCACTGTTCCTTCCATCTCATCGTCGTAGAATCGCATTTCGGATTCGGGGTCTGTCCATTCGAATTCGTTGAGAGGGTGATTGCTGCGTTGATTACTTTTTATTTCATGAACTGCTTGTTTTCGTTTCTCTCTGTTTGTTCTTGCGGCATCGTTCAGCAGATGTTGTCCGTGGGCTGATTTCAACAGATTGTTCAACCAGCAGAGCCGTCCGGTGTGATTGGATTTCATGAATCGTGCCTGCGAAGCAAAATAAGGAATTAGTAGTTCGTTGACCAGATAAATGAGATTCTCACATGCGTGTTTGCGTGTGAGTCCTTCGTGCAGTTGGAACCAATTGATGAGTGGCGTCAGTATCTGTGCTTTCTGCGTGGAATCCTTATTGATAAGATGAAAAAACTCTTTGGCGGCAGCTAAAGATTCCGGTGTAACGATATTTTTCTTGGAAGAATTATCCTCTAAAGGTATGTCGCCTTCAGGCGAAGCTTTTTCGTTAGAAGAACTCCCTTTAGTATTATTAATATATATATCATCTATCGGATAAGTTTCCGGAAACTTGTCCGGTAATTCTTCCTGTGAAACCTTCCCCACCCAGAGCGGGGAGTAAAATAATTTCATTCCATATATGTTTTTTTCGGGCGTTATCCCGAATGAGCCGCATCGTTTGACGGCTTCCGCAAGAAACCTGGCATTCTTGAATGCCAGTGCTATACTGAGCTCGTAGAAGTTCTCCACCGGATATACTTTCTCCTGATTCATGTATGCGGTCATTCCGAGGTAGAGGCGCAGGAGCTTGGGGATGACCGAATCCGTAATCTTGCGACTTTTCCAGAGGTCGATTGTCTTTTGCAGTTCCGCTATGGAGAGGGTTGGTTTGAGTGGTTTCATTGCTTGTTTGTTTTAAGAATTTGCGGTGAAGTTATGGAGAAAGAAAATAGCGGTGTTACCATCATGTTGGTAATCCGTGTTAAATATTAACATTATTTTAAAGAAGAATATGAAAAAAGTAGTTTATACTTACAAGGCTTTGGGAGATAGCATTGCCCTTCTCCGTGAAGTTTCCGGAATTCCGGTAAAAGAATTGTGTGAGAGCTGTGGAATTAGTAATCGCACGTATTATCAGGTGATAATTGGGGAGACGTTAGCATGAGCTATTACATTCGGATCTTTCACTATTTGCGTGAGAACACGGATGAGGAGCGGTGTACTGAATGTCGCTATGCTATGGAAAAATACCTGTTGGACGCATGGTTTAGATGAAATTTTATCGTAACTTTGTAATCTAAGCAAACAACCGGAATATATATGGAACAGCAAAGACGACTTTATCCGATAGGGATACAGACTTTCCAAAAGATACGGGAAGGTAACTATTTGTATATAGACAAGACGGAGTACGTATATAAAATGACGCACTCCGCATCAAGCTATATATTCCTGAGCCGTCCTCGTCGTTTTGGGAAAAGTTTGCTTACCAGCACGTTGCATGCTTATTTTGAAGGTCGGAAGGAGTTGTTCGAAGGTCTTGCCATCGATAAGATGGAGACGGAATGGAGTCGGTATCCGGTGCTTCATTTTGACATGAGCATGGCAAAGCATGTGGATAAGGAACGTTTGGAACAAATGCTAAGCGTTCAATTGTACAGATATGAAGAAACGTACGGTAAAGTGAATGAGGAAGTGACCTTGAATGATCGTTTTTCCGGACTTATCCGTCGCGTTTGCCATCAAACCGGCCGTCAGGTTGTTGTCCTCATTGATGAATACGACGCCCCTCTTCTCGATGTTGTCCATGAAGAAAAGAATTTGCCTGTGCTTCGGGATGTGATGCGCAATTTCTATAGTCCGTTGAAAGCTTGCGATCCTTATCTGCGTTTTGTGTTCCTCACCGGCATCACCAAGTTTTCCCAATTGAGCATCTTTAGTGAATTGAATAATATTAAGAACATCAGTATGGATGGACCGTATGCGGCCATCTGCGGTATCAGTGAAGAAGAAATGCTGACGCAGATGGATAATGACGTGGATATACTGGCGGCACGTATGGGATTGACCCGTGACGAGGTTCTTGCCAAATTGAAAGATAATTATGACGGCTATCATTTCACCTGGCCGTCTCCCGACATATATAATCCTTTCAGCTTGTTGAACGCTTTTGCTGATGGCAAGATGAATTCTTATTGGTTTGGCAGTGGTACACCTACCTATCTGATAGAGATGTTGAATAAATATCATGTAATTCCTCAACAGATTGGAGACCGGAAAGCGCTGGCTGAATCTTTTGATGCGCCTACCGAGCGGATAACGAATATTACTCCGTTGCTTTATCAAAGCGGTTATATCACGATAAAGGATTACTCTCCCATTACGAATCTTTATCTGCTGGACATCCCCAATAAAGAAGTGCGCTTGGGTTTGATGAAGAGTTTGTTGCCCAGTTATCTGCATCAATATACCATGGATGGGCTTACCACGGTGGCTCTGCTGTACGAGGCTATCTATGAAAAGAGATTGGATGATGGACTGCGCTTGTTGCAGACTTTCCTTTCTACGATTCCTTATTGTGACAATACCGATTATGAAGGCCATTACCAATCGTTGCTTTACACAATTTTCAGTCTGCTGGGCATGTATGTGGATGTGGAAGTGCGTACTCCGCGCGGTCGTGTGGATGTGGTGATGCGTAGTTTGTCCGCTCTCTACGTGATAGAGTTGAAGCTAGACAAGAGTGCCGATGCCGCCATGGATCAGATTAATCTGAAGAATTATCCCGAACGCTTTGCACTGTGCGGACTTCCGATGGTGAAGGTGGGGATTAATTTCGATAGTGAACGGAGGACGCTGGGGGACTGGAAGATAGAGATAGTTCATTGAAAAGAATAATTTCCCTGAAAGTGTAATACTTGTAACATAATTTTTTATTGCGGGTTGTGATACGTTGAAGCGTTTACGACCGCATCATTGGTGCTTTTAAGATAAGAAGCATACGTACCGGTCGTGTCCGTATGCAATCCATCCATTTTATTTTAATCATATCAAAATGAACGTAATTAAGACTCCGATTGATGGCGTTGCCATCATCGAACCCCGTCTTTTTAAGGACGCTCGTGGCTTTGCTCACGGTTTCAGCGTGTTGAGTGAGAAAGATAAGGTGTATCCGAAATTGCAGGATGCCGAATGTTTGTTTGATAGTAATATATCTTTAGGTTTATGAAAATGTTAATTCTTACCCAACCATTGCATACTAATTATGGTGGATTGCTTCAAGCTTACGCTTTACAGCAAATATTGAAGGGAATGGGACATGATGTTGTAACAGATAGACTTGGAGTTGTACGAGAACTGCCTTTGTGGAACAGGGCTTTACGCTTTTTATATCATGCTACTCAATTCTATATTCTAAAAAATTATCGTTATTATCCATATCGTTATTTATTCGTTTCATTTGATAAGGAAAGCAAGGCTAAAAGGAGCATTGCCGTTAATACGGAGCGTTTTGTTAATACTCATATTGATACAATTGATTTATTAACAAGAAATAATGAACATGTAATAGATGCAGTGAGACAGTTTGATGCGATAGTAGTAGGTAGTGATCAGGTCTGGAGGGCTACGATGAGTGATATACCTACCTATTTTTTATCTTTTACAAAGGCCATGAAAATGAAGCGTATAGCTTATGCTGCGTCATTTGGTACAGATGATTTGAATGAATATTCAAAAATGGATATGAAAATCGCGTCTGAGTCTATTAAATTATTTGATGCGGTTTCTGTTAGAGAAAAGTCTGGTGTGCGTCTTTGCCGAGATTATTTCAAGATGGATGCGGTTCATGTTTTAGATCCGACAATGCTTTTAAGCAAGGATGATTATCTGAAATTGATAGAAAGCGAGGATAGTCCTTGTTCGGCGGATATGCTTCTTACTTATGTTTTGGATAGAGCACCGGAGAAAAATGAAATAATAAATAAAATTGGCAATGCTTTACACCTGACTCCTTATGAGAATGGACCTGTGAAATACTTTTCCAATATAGTAGAAAATAACGTGCCGGAGTGTGTCTTTCCGTCTGTATCCGGATGGCTGGCAGGATTTCGGGATGCTCAATTTGTAGTGACAGATTCTTTTCATGGAACTGTATTCTCTATTATTTTTAATAAACCGTTTGTGGCTATTTTGAATTCTGAAAGAGGGGCTTCAAGGTTTATCTCATTATTGAGTATTTTGGGGCTGGAAAACCGTTTGATTTCTACTGGTGATGAAGTGTCGGAAGAACACTTAAGACCTATAGACTATACTGAGGTAAATAAGATTTTGAATGAGTGGAAACTTAAGTCTATTAACTATATAAGGAAATGGACATGATATCCTAATAATGTGTTAATCATATAATTATCTGTTTTATAACTGATTTTGAATGGAAATTCCTCAAATTTCAATTGTAGTTCCTGTATATAACGTAGAGAAATATTTGGAACGATGTATAGATAGTATTCTGGCACAGACCTTTACTGATTTTGAACTATTGTTGATAAATGACGGTAGCAAGGATTCTTCTGGATTGATATGCGATAAGTATGCTGAGAAAGATTCACGTATTAGGGTGTTTCATAAAGAAAATGAGGGAGTTAGTCGGGCGAGAAATTTAGGAATTAGTAATGCGAGAGGGAGATGGCTTTGTTTTATTGATTCTGATGATTGGGTAGATAAAGAGTATCTTCATTGTTTTGGTGATGTATTTAATTATCCGGATGATATCATTGTTATTCAAGGGATGGAAAGAATTGATGGAATACAAGGACGTACTTTATGGCAAGTAAAATATCCAAATAAGTGTCTTGGTAAAACAGATTTGGGCAATGGCATAGCACATTTTCGTTTATTACATTCAGGTTTTCCAGTTTTGAAACTTTTTAATCTATGTATTATCAAACAGTATCGAATACTGTTTGATACGAAGATATCTTACCATGAAGATCATCTTTATGTTTTTAACTATTTGAAATATGTGACCCGAATTTATTTATCTGAGGGTGTCGCTTATAAATATATGTATAATGGCGGTTGTTCTTCCCTTTCTTCTAAGACTCATCCTTATTTGGAAAGTGAATACGCATATCAATGTATATCCGCACAGTTGAATAAATTGTTGGAATATTTTGATGTAAAAAATGAAGTGTATATCAGACAGATATCTCATTTTGTATATCAGATAAGAATAGAAGGTCTTTTTTTCTGTTATTTACAGGAATGTAGAAAGAAGCGGATGGAGTATTTGCAAAAATTGAAAGATGATACTGAGGGTATACAAAAGAAATATAACCCGGAATCTTTAGGAGGAAAATTTTTGAAATGGATTCTTAAGACATTTCCCGTCTTTTTTCTGGATAGATTACTTCTTCTATATGTAAGTGTTAAAAAGTAAAATTAATGAGCTTGAATATTTTGTTTTTGACCTATCATGAGGTAACTCATCAGAAAGGTGGTATTGAACGGATGACCGATGTGGTTGTAAACGATTTGTTGAATAGGGAAGGATTTTGTTGTTATTCAGCTTATTATTATCCCAATAAATTGGAGCATACGATATTTTCAGACAAACTTTGTCTGGAGCGGGGAAATGAGTATAGACAATTGGCACGTTTTATTGAGGATAACGGAATAAATGTTCTTGTTAATCAACAAATATATACATTGGATAACGTTTTGGCGAAATTGAACAAGTGTTACTCCCTGCGTTACATTTATTTTCAACATGATAGAACTGCCGTTGATTTATTACCTGCCGTTTCATATTATTGGTATGCTGCTACACATGGTGTTGATAAGCAAAAGAAATTCATTTTTCTTATGAAGTTTTTGATATCTCCACTTTATGTGTTGATGCGCAGATTTTATTATTGGCATTCATTTCGTAGCATTTATCGTAATGCGGACAGTGTCATCTTGCTGTCGCGTTATTTTATTCCTGTTTTTTTGAGAAGTATTGGCTTTCCGACGGATAGAAAACGGTGTATAAGAATTATAAACAATAGTGTAACACTGCCTACTGTTTCTACACCTGAAAATATTGAAAATAAGCATTATGAAGTTTTAATTGTCAGCCGTTTGACGGAAGATAGAAAACGCATTTCATTAGCTATTAAGATTTGGTGGCTGTATCAGCAACGCTATGATGAAGCAAAGAAGTGGATACTGCGAATTGTTGGTGATGGTGAATATGCGCCTGATTATCGTAGATTGGTCAAGGAGAAAAACATTCCGAATGTAATTTTTGAAGGGCAGGTTGATGATACAGTGCAATTTTACCATAAAGCCTCGGCTTTCATAATGACATCTGATGCAGAAGGATGGGGACTGACATTGATGGAAGCCCAGCAAATGGGAGTAGTACCTATCGCGTTTGATAGCTATGAATCCATTCACGAGATTATTCAAGATGGAGTGAACGGTTTATTAGTGAAGGAAGGTGATTGTAATGGGTTCGTTAGAAAACTACATGATTTGTTGAGCGACGATGGAGAGCGCAAGAGGATGGCGGTCAGTGGCTTGGATGTAGTTAACCGTTTCTCTATAGACAGGATGATGGAACAATGGATGAAGATCCTGGGGGGTAATTAAACATGAAATAATATAACCTTATGTATTCTTATCCTCCATTAGTGGACATTGGGTATTCATTGCCTTATGTTGCTGTCTTTTGCATGTACTTATGTGCTTATTTAATTTCCGGGTCCAAAACTTGGAAGCAATACTTCAATTATTCACATGCGGTTTTCTTTGTTTTATTAGTATATTTTATATTCGTTGGATTTCGGGGATATATTTGTACTGACTGGTATAATTATTATCCGATGTTCCGGGAAACTCCCTGCTTGCTTGATTTTGATGAATTTGTGAGTTATTCAAACTCCGTTTTCACAGAAAAAGGTTATTTGTTCTATATATCACTGTTTAAGGTATTCTGTAATGATTATGTTGTGTTTCAGGCTTTTTCGGTGCTTATAGATTTGGTTCTTATTCATTTATGTATAAAAAGATATTCTCCGAATTATCTGTTTACATTTATGATTTTAAGTGTGTTTTTTTATGTACAATCGGTGAATCTTAATAGAAATGTAAAATCTGTACTTTTGTTTTTATATGCTTTACGGTATATTGAAGAAAGGAAATTTTGGAAATATAGCCTTCTAAATTTTATAGGTCTTTGCTTTCATTCTATCTCTCTGATTTTTTTTGTGTTGTATTTTTTTTTAAGACATAAGATTTCTGTACGTACATTATGGATTGTTTTTATATTCAGTAATATATATTATTTTTCTCAAATACAACTCTTTTCATTGATAGCAACGGCTATTGACGGAATGATAGGTGGAAAAGTAGGTCATGCTATTCATTTTTATTTAGCTAAGGAAGGTGCCGTTCGGTTTTCCACTGTATCTATTGGATCATTGGAACGGCTCACGACATTCATTGTCTTGATATTAAACTATAATAAGGTATGTGCTACCTTTAAATATGGTAAGTATTTCACTAATATGATGTTGCTTTATCTGTTATGTTATCTGATTTTTAATGAATTGCCAATTCTGGTTACACGATTCAGTCAGCAGTTCGGCTTTGCTTACGGTATATTTTATTCCTACATAATTTCTTTATATGGCAATAGCAAGAATATAGCTATTTATAAAACAGCTATATGTTGCTATTTATTATTGTGGACATTTTCCACTCACCGTCAACTCATGGATAAGTATGACAATTTTCTGTTCAGGCATCAATCGTTTGAAGAAAGAGCGCGGGTGTATGACCATTATGGTTCTGCTTATCTGGGAATGGATTAAATTTTTCGAATTATTATAAGAAGTTGTTTGAATAAAAAACTTTAGAATAAAATTCAAACAGCTTCTAAGCCTCCTAGTAAATTATGAAACTTGAAGTTTTAATTTCTTGTATGCGTCAGGATGACCTGTCGATAATACGTCGTAGTAATGTATTGACTGATGTTTTAGTGATAAATCAAGGTGACGGTGAAGATACTATTGAAGATACGGTAGGGAATCATTGCTTTCGGATGATATCTACTGTGGAAAGAGGACTCTCGAAAAGTCGGAATATGGCTTTAAGAAACGCGACCGGAGATATATGTCTGATTTGTGATGATGATGAGATTTTATTTGATGATTATGAAGAAAGAATATTGAAAGTTTATAAAGAACATCAGGATGCTGATATCATTGCATTTCAAATAGATGATGCCGGTAAAGGGTATCCGAGGCATGAACGCAAGCTAAATTATTTGTCATCACTAAAAATCGCAAGTTGGCAAATCTCATTTCGTAGGGAAAGTGTGTTGAATGCAAAAATCCGTTTTGATGAGACTTTAGGATCTGGAGTATCGAAAGCTGGAGGTGAAGAGGTGATGTTTTTATATGATTGTCTGAAAAAAGGGTTGAAACTTTATTATGTACCCGTGTCTATTGGTAGAATGATTGAAGGAGAGTCTCAATGGTTTCATGGGTTCGATGAGGACTATTTTTACGACCGAGGTCTTTTTACTCGTAAGTTGATGGGGCGTTGGTGGGCTAGTCTTTATGCTATTTATTATATAGTGTTTAAGTACCAAAAGTATAGAAAGGATATTACTGTGTGGGGGGCATTGCGGAATATTTTTGCCGGAATATGGTAATCATTATATTATTGTTGTTTAGTGAAGTATATTTGATTTGTGGTATATGAATAAAAAAAGAATTCTTGTCATTAGCTCTAAACCTCCTTTCCCTGTTCAAAATGGGGCTGCTATACGTACTATGCAGATGTTGCGTATGTTGAGCGTTTTTTATGATATCGATTTGATTTATACTTATACAGGGCAAGATTCTCGTGCCGGATTAGATAAATTGTGTAAAAATATATATGCGTTTCGGACATCTGTGTTAGGAATGGTATCAAGGGGAATTTTGGGACTTTTTATTTCTAAACCATTGCAATGTTCATATTTTTACTCGTCAAAAGTAAATGGCTATGTTAAAAATAATATGCATAAGTATCATTTGGCGTTTTGTAATAATATTCGTACGGCTCAATATGTAATTGATATACCATGCTATAAGATTATAGACTATGTAGATGCTATTTCAATGAATTATTGGGGAGCTATCAAGAATGCTAATTTGTTCTGGAAATATATTAATAAGATAGAATATAAGCGTTTGGCTTGTTATGAAAAGCGTGTGCTAATGGCATTTGATAAGCATATTATTATTTCAAGCGTTGATAAAAATTTTATAAAGAGTGGAGCTGCGGAAAATTCCAAAGAAATATTTGTAATAGGTAATAGCGTTCCTTTTGATGAAGAACTTATTACACAAAATGAAGAGTCTAATTTAGTGTTTGTAGGTTCAATGTGCTATGCTCCTAATATTGTGGCTGTAAAGACATTTGTAAAATCCATTTTTCCGTTGGTATTGAACAGGATTCCTAATGCAAAATTTTATATTGTGGGTTCTCGTCCTGTTAAGAGTATCTGTGATTTAGCCTCTGAGAATATTATAGTAACAGGCTTTGTTGATGATCCTAAGGATTATTTGAGAAAAGCGACAGTAGTGGTGGTACCGATGTATTCCGGTGCCGGAATGCAAAATAAGATATTGGAAGCTATGTCTATCGGATGTTGCGTGGTTACAACTAAAATCGGGAGTGAAGGTTTGGAATGTATTTCTGACGGACAAGAGTTGTTTATCAGATCAGAATATAATGAAATGGCTGATACAATTGTTGACCTGATTGATGACAAGCAACAAAGAGAGAGAGTTGGTAAGGCAGCTAAAAAATACATAAATAATTTTCTGACTTTTAATATAATATTTGATAGGTTTAAAAGTATATTATATTCTTGACTTATACCGTAAGCACTCAGAAACTGAATAAAAAACTTTAAAATAAAATTCAAACAGCTTCTTAAGCTATCAAAGTTATATCTGAAAGCTCAAGTTACGGAATAATAATTAGGATATTTCGATATTGCAAATTTTCTTTGTAGAAAATATTAAGATAATGAGTAAATCTGAAGCATATAAGAAGCAAGAACCAATAAAGCAAACCGTCAATGAGCCTGTAACGGAATACCGCTCACCTTCTACGATGGGAGAAATGGAATTATTGTCGGATGAAATTATTATTGGGGCGGTAAAGTATGCTCAAATAGCTCGTGAAAAAGGTCGGATGATTCCTAATAGTGAAGTATATGGATTGTTAGCCGATAGATTGGGGTGGAAGTAGTGTCTCAATATGGAGAGGTTAGATGCGCTTTTTATAAGCAAGACCATATTTATTATCAGATTTATGAGGATAGAATTGAAGTAATTTTCATGAATATACTTATTGTTGGAATTCACGGTTTCGTGGGTTCCAATCTTTTATGTCTTTAAAGGAGCACCATATCCTTTACAGACTCCTATGCAGCGAATGCACAGTGTAAATATCTCATTCTTGTTGAAGTAGTCCTTCTCTTTATCTTAATTATCTTATTTCCTTTTTCTTATGAAACTTTTATTTACAGGAGCCTCCGGGTTCTTGGGCAACAATGTACGCCCTTTTTTAGAGAGAGTATATGATGTCACAACTGTTGGCTTAACCCAACAAGATAATTATACGGTGAACATCGCTAAGGAGGTTCCGGAGCTATACAAACGTTATGATATTGTATTACATGCCGCCGGAAAAGCCCATTCTATTCCTAAAACGGACGCTGAACGACAGGCATTTTTCGATGTAAATCTACAGGGTACGAAGAACCTTTGTGCGGCGTTAGAGAAGGTTGGAGCACCGAGAGCTTTTATCTTTATTTCTACAGTAGCAGTGTACGGTTGCGATTATGGAGTGAATATCACGGAAGAGTATCCGCTAAATGGAACCACTCCTTATGCTATGAGTAAACGCTTGGCGGAGGAGTATTTACAGAATTGGTGTCGGAAGCACAATGTTGTGTTGGGGATAATTCGCCCTTCCTTGATAGCTGGGCCTAATCCTCCGGGCAATTTGGGAGCGATGATAACAGGGATTCGTAGAGGAAGGTATTTCAGTATTGCAGATGGTAGAGCTCGGAAAAGTGTACTGATGGTGCAAGATATTGCGAACCTGATTCCTTTGCTGGTTAGAAAAGGAGGTGTCTATAATGTATGTGATAGTTATCAACCTACATTCAGGGATTTGGAAACACTGATTTGTAAACAGATGAATAAATCGCTGCCTTTATCGATCCCTTATTGGCTGGCAAAAGGCATGGCTTTGATAGGGGACTGCTTGGGTAAGAAAGCTCCATTAAATTCATTGAAGCTTGATAAAATAACCAAGTCGCTAACCTTTAGTAATGAGAAAGCAATGCGGGAATTAGGGTGGAAGCCAACAAATGTATTAGAAAATTTCAAGATAGAATGAGTATATGCTTTGGGATTGTAATGGCTGTAGTAAGTGTAGCAGCTTTTTTATTTGTCTGTGTTCAGGTATGGTTTCATTGGATTAATAAAAACGAATAATGTATTACGTAATTATTTTGGTTCTGTTATTCCTGACAGAACTTTTTTATTTTAGGGTGGCTGATAAGTTTAATATCATAGATAAACCCAATGAACGTAGTTCTCATTCACGGATTACTTTGCGTGGTGGTGGAATCATCTTCTATTTCGGAGCTTTGGCTTATTTCTTGACTAACGACTGGGAATATCCTTGGTTTATATTGGCATTGAGCCTAATAACATTTATTAGTTTTGTAGATGATATTCGTTCTACTTCCCAAGGTTTACGGTTGGTGTTTCACTTTTCTGCCATGGCCTTGATGTTTTATCAATGGGGATTATTTTCGCTTTCCTGGTGGTGGATCATTATAGCTTTGATCGTTTGCACAGGTATCATCAATGCTTATAATTTCATGGATGGCATTAATGGTATTACAGGTGGTTATTCATTGATTATTTTAGGAGCATTGGCTTATATCAATGAAGAAATGGTATCCTTTGCTGAACCGGCTTTAATTTATACGGTGCTTTGTTCAGTGGTGGTATTCTGCTTCTTTAATTTCCGCAGGAAGGCGAAGTGTTTTGCCGGTGATGTAGGTTCTGTGGGTATCGCTTTCATACTGCTTTTCTTGATAGGGAAGTTGATTCTGAAAACGGAGGATTTCAGTTGGATGATTCTTTTGGCAGTTTACGGAGTTGATAGTGTTTTGACTATTATTCATCGCCTGATGCTCCATGAAAACATAGGCTTGCCACATCGGAAACATATGTATCAGTTAATGGCAAATGAGTTGAAAATACCTCATGTTGTGGTTTCGTTGGTTTATATGGCTGTGCAGGCTATAGTGATTATCGGATATATCTATTGTCAGAATTGGGGATACTTGTATCTTTTATGTGCTATTTTATTGCTCAGCTTCATTTATGTATGGTTCATGAGGAAATATTTTAGATTGCATTTATCTGTTTAAGTGAGATAATATTCATACTGGTTCCCGGCAGACAATTATTGTCTTGTCGGGATTTTTTTTGTCCATAATTGAGCAGGTAGCATCAGCCGGAGTTATCCGGTAGATGCTACCCGGGACAAGTAGGCTTTAAAGTTCAAATTTTACTGCCGCCCAACGGTTTTTCTCTTGATGGTGTACAAAGTGTAATCCGTTACGTTCGGCCTCTGCCTGGATAAGAGGAATGTCGTCCACATAGAATCCACTCATAAAGAGTTGGGAACCCTCGCGCATGCAACGTACATACTGTTTCATGTCATTCAGCAGAATGTTCCGGTTGATGTTAGCAATGACTACGTCAAACGGACCTATATCTTCCAGTGAAGAGGCGTCTCCCTGGAATACGGAAATATTGTCTACGTGGTTCAATTCGATGTTTTCAAGTGAGTTACGAACGCACCATTCATCAATATCGATGGCAGTACAAGGTTCTGCACCACGCATGCGAGCAAGAATGGCAAGGATGGAAGTGCCGCAACCCATATCGAGAAGGGACTTGCCTTGCAGGTCACTGTCCAGTAGTTCACCGATGATGAGACTGGTAGTTTCGTGATGTCCTGTACCGAAAGCCATTTGCGGATTGATGACAATATCATATTCTGTTTGGGGGACATCATGGTGGAAAGTACTGTGGATGACACAGCGGTCACCAATCACAATCGGTTGGAAGAAGTTCTTTTCCCATTCCTCATTCCAGTCTTTATCTTCGGCTTCTGTAAAAGTATATTTGATTTGGGTGTCTGGTAGGGGGAACTCGTCAATAGCTGCTTTTACGGTTGTTTCATCATACAAATCTTTTTGTATATAGGCAGCAATACCGCCTTCTTGTTCAACAAAACTCTCAAAACCTGCATCGCCCAGGATAGCGGAAAGCACATCGTTTATTACTTCTGTACAAGGAGAAGTGCGGAAAGTAAATTCTAAATATTTCATTGGAATATAATTTATTGTTAAATGCAAAGCCTCTGTTAGCGAAGCGAACCAGTTTCTTTGTATATTTGTTTATTAGCTGCAAAGATAATGCAAATCGAATGTAGAACTTTCATGCTTGCATGAAAAAGTTATGCTGAGATGCAGTTTGTTTTATTTAAAGATGGGGCATTTAAGAAATTCTATTCATCTTTGAAAATCTTTCCATATTGTTTTAATGCCATATTTTTCATGAGTGTTTCTTCTTTTGTCAGTGCGAATCCCATATATTTGCAAACGTGATCATTGCGTAGGATACAGATACACATTCTTTTGTAAGTCGGAATTTCCTTGAATTCTGCAATATCAATATCATCTAAATAATCCATCCTGACAGGCTTCTTGTCCGTTTTGTAGTTTGTGCTTTCTCCTACTTGAATAGGAATATTTCTTTCTCTTAGTTTCTGTATCACTTCGTCACTGAGTACACCGCCCTTATTCTTCCAGAATCTGATGCTTGTCTCCAATTTCTTCCGGTATCTGTTCCGGGTATGTTCAGGTAGAGTAGACAGAAGAAACTCTGTAAAGGATTTCCATGTATATCCTTTGGGTAAATGTATCTCATCTCTTCCCATGGCTCCGGTTTTTCCATAAATCCCGGAAAAATTTACTCCGTTAACCCGGCCAATCATTCGTCCCCACATATCGGGATCAATCACTCTGTACAGTGACAGGCTCTCTATGGCTTCGCAGATAAAAGGACTTGCTACCCGTTGTCGGTCAAGGCTAATTCCTGCTTGATAATAAAGATCGTACAGATGGTTATAATCCCACTTGAATTTACCATTTGCTACCCAGATATCAGTTGTTTTCCAGTCAAAAATAGGATAGAGGTTATAAACACCTTCAGTAATTTGGGTACTCCATAGGTAGTTGGCATATCGTTCCTTTGTTTTTCTGTAAATGGCACGCCAACGATTATGGCTTTCCTGTGTACGAATGCCAACTAAACAGCATGTTCGGGTAGCCTTTTTATTTTTATGTAGCCATTGGGCAAATTCCATTTGAAAATCATAATCCCACATGTCGGTAGTGTAGAAAGGGAACTCATGTAATGTCATTGCCCTCTCCGGTTTTTGGCGTACCCAGACTGCTTTTTTGTCTTCATCCCATGGCCTCCAATAATCTTCATACATGGACGTACATGTCGTTACTCGAAAAGGTACGCAAACATGATATATATCCAGAATGTCTTGATTCTCTTTAAAAGTTCGTTCCACATAATCAATTGTCATGTTGTACTGTATTTCATAATCCATATGAAATACCCCAATTTTTCTTTTTAAATTATGTTTGCGGATATAATCTATGCATAAATTTAATAGTACACCGCTATCCTTGCCTCCTGAAAATGAGATGTAAATATTATCAAAATTCTGAAAAATGACACGTAATCTTTCTTGGGCAAGGTCATATACGTTTTGCTTTCTTATGTCTTGCATTGTTTTTTTAGTATTGTTCGTTTATTTGCTGCAAAAGTAATAAAAAAAGATCAGATAGATAAAATGTATAAACATATACAAATTCCGGAGATACTTCCTAATCCGATTCTCCCTGCTGACTTTTACATCTCGTATAGCCTTTATCTCATCAGTAGATAGCCAGATATCACGCACTGATTTCTCCGGTATTTTATATCCGTCAAACGGATAAGTTTCATGTGTTATAAACTTGCACTGGAGATTTAATTTAGTGCATTGAAAACCAAAATAATATCCCTTTTGTTATGATAGAATAGGGAAATCCCTATAATCATTTGGGGAAATTCTCCTGTATGCGGTAAAATCCATCGCTATCTTTGTGACGTGATAAAATGGATTAATGTAAAACCTATAAACCACACCCATATGAAAAAGATTGTTTTTTTATCGCTTTTTGCCTTGTGCCTCCCTTGGATGGTTTCGGCGCAGAGCATAGATGACGACCTTTACTACATTCCTTCTAAGGATAAGAAGGAAAAGAAGCAGGAGAAGAAAGTTACAAGCTCTGCTCCGACTGAAGAAATTGTAGTAAAGTCGAATGCACCAACTACGGTTTATACGTCGCCAGGTAATACTACTGTTGTAGTACAGGATCGTAAAGGAAATACACGTGATGTAGACGAATATAACCGTCGTTATGATTCTCGTGAGAATGACTTCGTAATGGAAGATGATACCTTATATATTAAGGAAAAAGCAGTGCCCGATCCGGATGGTGAATGGCTAAATGGCTTCGATGGTTCGGAAGATGATTATGAATATGCTATGCGTATCGTACGTTTCCGCAATCCGCGTTATGCGGTGAGCATCAGTAGCCCGTATTATTGGGATGTCGTTTACGGTCTGAATTCATGGGACTGGAACGTTTATACTGACGGAATGTATGCGTATGCTTTCCCGACTTTCTCTAACCGCTTATGGTGGGATTGGCGTTATAACTCCTACGGATGGGGAGGCTATCCTTATTATGGTTGGGGTGGATACTCACCTTATTACAGTTACGGTGGCTGGTCCTATGGCTGGGGCGGTTTCTACGGTGGCTGGAGTTGGGGATGGGGACATCATCACCATCATTATTATCCTGGCGGTGGCTGGTATCCCGGTGGCGGTGGACACTGGGGAGGCAACCATTGGAGCAACAATAATGTTTATACGAGCAGGCGTTCTTATGGAAATAGAGTGTCCTCAGGAAATCGTGTATCAGGTTCATCAACTGCACGGAGATCTTCAGGTTCTACCAGTGGCTATCAAACAAGACGCAGTGCTGGTTCTACAAGTGGAGAAGTGAGAAGAAGCTCTGGTACAAGTTCAACTCGCCGTGTGGTAGGGACCCGTGCTTCATCCGAACGTCCGGGAATGAGTACACGGACAGACGCTGCTTCATCACGTCGTTCAACATATACTCGTCCGAGTAGCACTCGTAGTGGTGCATACAATAGCAATGTGCAAAGTGTACGCAGTAGTAGCAATCGTGGTAATTCTGCGGTTCGTCCTTCCGGTACCAGTACACGCAGTAGTAGTACACGTAGTTCGTCAACTTATAACCGCGGTAGTTCATCTGCTCCACGTAATTATGATAATGGTGCAAGTACTCGTTCCAGTAGTCGTTCTTATGACTATAATCGTTCTTCTTCCAGCACTCGTTCTTCTAGCAGCTATTCAGCAGGTGGCAGCTCACGCTCTAGCGGCAGCTATTCTTCAGGTAGTGGTGGAGGTTCTACCCGTTCAAGTGGTGGCGGAGGCGGTTCTTCCAGTAGAGGCGGTGGAAGAAGATAAACAGATACGTGAATGTAATAATAGTTTTGAACTAGAAAGAACATTGATTATGAATAAGAAACTGACTTTAGTCGCCCTTTCATTGCTTGTCTCAATGGGAATGGGTGCGCAGACTATATATGATGTTACAAAGATGACAGAGAAGGATTTGAATGGAACAGCTCGTTTTGTTGGTATGGGCGGAGCCATGGGGGCATTGGGAGGTGATATGTCTACCATTGCAACTAATCCTGCAGGTATAGGTATTTATCGTAGTAATGATGTTACTGCTTCATTTGGTTTTTCATCAACCGGAACAGAAAGTACGTATGGTGGTAATACTTTCAATTCAAATAAGAACCGCTGGCAATTGAATAATGCTGGTTTTGTACTTTCTAATAAAATTGGTAATGAGACCACCTTGCGATATGTAAACTTCGGTTTCAGCTATAACCGTTCCAAATCATTTAATAAAACGACGTCAATGGAGGGGTTGCTTAATCTGACACCTGACGGGCAGGTTGTTTCGCAAACTTTTTTGATGGCTTCACAAGCTGGAGGAATGTTGGAAAATGGGTATGATATAAAATATATAGATGATAATGCTACTCCTAATAATAATGTATTTAATAATAATAATGTAGGTTGGTTGGCTGCTTTAGGATGGGGTGGCTCACTTTATGATCCCTTATATGAGGATGTGAATAATAAAGACAGATTGACAGGATTTGGTGCTTTTCTTCCCCAACCTTATAGTAAGTTCAGATCACGTGAAACTGGTGGGGTGGATCAATATGACTTCAATATTTCTTTCAACTTTAATGATAGGGTGTATTTGGGAGTAACTGTAGGTGCTTATGACTTGAATTATACCAAAAGTTCCATTTATAGTGAGGATTATGACACAGGGGAATATTATGACTTAAATAGCTGGACAAAGATTGACGGAACAGGATTTGATTTTAAATTGGGAGCAATCATACGTCCTTTTGAAACATCTCCTTTGCGTATTGGACTTGCAATACATACTCCTACATTTTATAAGTTGACCTTGGCTACTAATGTTTTTCTTGAGTCTGGTATCTATGGACAGAATGATAAGGGGGAAACTGAGTTTTATAAAACAACAGTAGATAGTTATGATTTTTTGGATAACAAAGATATGACTTATGATTATGAACTCCGTACTCCATGGAAATACAATCTAAGTTTAGGATATACAGTAGGTACAAATCTTGCTCTCGGTGCTGAATATGAATATCAGGATTACTCAAGTATACGTCTTTATTATCCTGAAGGGGATGAGATGGGGTATGAAAATTCTACAATCAAAGAAATGCTGAAAGGAGTAAGTACATTCCGCATAGGTGCAGAATATAAGGTGATACCTGAGTTTGCTTTGCGTGCTGGATACAATTACAGCACGGCAGCATATAAAGACGGAGCATATAAGGATTTGCCGCTGAACTCTGTTATGACAGATACGGACTATGCTAATGCTAAATCCAAGAGTAATTACACTTTAGGTATTGGTTATCGTGGTTCATTAGTTTATGCAGATTTGGCGTATCAATATAGTACTTACAAATCAGATTTTTATGCCTTTGATGATGAATATCTAAATAAGACAAAAGTGACAAACACACGTAGTCAAGTGATATTTACTTTAGGTATGCGCTTCTAAAAGAGTAACAATATAAGCAAATAACCTTTCATTGCAAATACCTTGTGTATTAACTAAATCCCCAGAGTCTGCATCACAGCACTTTGGGGATTTTTTATATTGCTATAAATTAGGCGAAAATTTATGGTGGTATTTGTATAAATTGTTAAAATAGTTGTATGTGGCTGCTTAATGATGTCTTTCTTGCTTTCTTTAAACAAGAATTTACTAAAAAATATATATATTTAAAATAAAAACATTATCTTTATAGCAGTTCTGCAGAATTATA
>ENA-ORUA01001565-ORUA01001565.1-human-gut-metagenome-genome-assembly--contig:-NODE-1565-length-20355-cov-3.798276_pt1 | contig 20355 bp, 21 predicted proteins | sample MGYA00242076_ERZ509201 | MGnify/ENA primary metagenome ERZ509201 (study PRJEB26280, sample SAMEA2338863) | human gut metagenome | biome: human gut; feature: human-associated habitat; material: faeces...
ATTCCACGTCTGAATGCTGATACTACACGGCCCTTCTTATAAGCTATCTCATCCAGCTTGTCCCTGTCTGGCATCATAAACACAAATAACGGTGTTATGATATATCCAAGGACTCCTCCTGATGTGTTACATATAAGGTCGTCCACATCAAAAAATCTATACGGATATTTGTATATTCCATATAAACCTGATAACTGTGTAAGCTCAAAGAACAGGCTGTAAAGGAACGAAAATATGAGCACCTGCCACCATGGTCTTTTGAAATAATATATTAAATACTATCTGCCAGAACTCTGAATTTTTCAACAAATTAATATATGTTGATGGCTCTGAAAAAACTATTCCTGATGTAGCAATAGTTCTTCTTACAGCATCAAATGGCACAAGCAGCATACTTGCAGTATTAGGTGTTACCGACTCCCTTGGTGGAAGAGGCAGAACTGTCATAAAAAAGGATGTAAGCATATAGAATATAAATGTATACACTATCCCTGTTCTTAGAACAAGAAGCGAACCATATTTATGGTATTCATATAATATATATGGTATCGTAAATATAATTGCAAGTATTGGGAATATATAGCATGCTGATATTATTGGTTTTAAGTATACTTCCATAGTGTCTCCTCACCGGTTATACATATTTAATATTGTCAGGGTTAAATGTCTTAAAAGATTACATAGCCTTATTATTTTGTAAGTATAGCATAATTTTATGATAAGTCTATGAATTTTATATTTAAGTTCTCATTAATAATCTCTATGATTAACGTAAATATCATCTAAAGGACTAGTAAAATTATCAACATTACATAAATAATAAGAAAATTCTGTAATTCTGTTGTTGACACACCCGCATTTCAATGCGAAAATAACGTGTAGTCATGTAGAAATATATTTTTGCTTTTTAGTATTTTAATGTTATATTTTTCAGGCATGAATGTTTTTTCTATAATAAAATGTGACTATAGCGGAATATACATAAGAATAGAATAATCCGCATCTGAATGGAGGAATAATGTTAGAGATTTTAAAAGCGGTGCTTTTCGGTATCGTAGAAGGTATTACAGAGTGGCTCCCTATAAGCAGTACAGGACATATGATTCTGCTTAATGAAATTATGCCACTTAAAGTATCTGAAGCATTTTACAGTATGTTTGAAGTAGTTATCCAGCTTGGTGCTATCCTTGCTGTAGTTATTCTTTTCTGGCATCAATTATGGCCTTTTGGAAAGAAAAACAACAAAGAACCACTTGCTGAAAGTGGTGCCGGTGCTTATGTAAAGTGGGATATATTCAAGTTATGGTTTCACATTCTTGTATCATGTGTTCCAGCCGCTATAGTTGGTATACTTTTTGATGAACAGCTTGAAGCCTTATTCTACAACTACACAACTGTTGCTATTATGCTTATAATCTTCGGTGTTGCATTTATCATCGTTGAAACTATGCACCACGGAAAGAGGCCTAAAGTACGTAACCTTACAGGAATTACTTATAAGCTTGCTTTCTATATCGGACTTTTCCAGCTTATAGCTGCTATATTCCCAGGAACTTCACGTTCTGGTGCAACTATAGTTGGTGCTCTTATCCTGGGTGTTTCAAGAACAGTAGCTGCTGAATACACTTTCTTCCTTGCTGTTCCTGTTATGTTTGGCGCAAGCCTTCTTAAAGGCGTAAAGTTCCTTATGCATAACTCTATGACATCTATGGAATGTACTATTCTTATCGTTGGTATGGTTGTAGCATTTGTTGTATCTTTAGTAGTTATCAAGTTCCTTATGGGATACATCAAAAAGCACGACTTCAAGGTATTTGGATGGTACAGAATTGTACTGGGTATAATCGTGCTTATATGTGGCTTTGCGGGAGTTATCGGAGCGTAAGGCTTAATAGTTCTACATTCAGGTAAATGTAATATCTGCCTGCTGTGTTTATTAAGATACAGATTTTTACTTTTTGACCCAGACATTTAATATTACATTAAAATGTATAATATAAAAGCGGTATTTCTAAGACCATAAAAGTCATGAAATACCGCTTATTTCATACGCTGTTTTATTACTTTAACTTGTTATACTCTTCATCTGTAACAGGCTCACACCATTCGTTCGATGTTTCCTCACCCGGTACCTCAACAGCCAGATGTGAAAACCAGCTATCTGGTGCTGCACCATGCCAGTGCTTAACTTCTGCTGGAATATTAATGCAGTCGCCCGGCTTTAATTCTATAGCTTCCTTTCCTTCCTCCTGATAGTAACCACGTCCGGCTACACATACGAGAATTTGTCCTCCACCGCTCTTTGCGTGGTGAATATGCCAGTTATTTCTACATGCTGGTTCAAATGTTACATTGAATATACCTACCTGACTTGTAGAAACTGGTGCAAGAAAACTCTTTCCGCTAAAGTACTGTGCAAAACCATCGTTAGGTGTTCCGATAGGAAATACCATCTGCTTTGCATGTGCTCTCATTTCTTCATCATCATATGGAAGGTCACCCTCTGCCACTTCCTTCTGTGTTACGCCGTGTGCCTTAGCATTCTGAAGATGAAACTTGAGTGAAGAATCTGTAATACCCATAGACATAAGTGCTACTACTGTTATGATACTTCTTGTCTTTACATCAATATCCTGATTATTCCAGTTTTCTCCGAAAAGCACATCATCATTAAAATGTGCGAATTCTGGAGCAAATTCATTAAGTGCTGCTCTTCCTGCTGTCTGTACTATTTTTTTCATTATATTGTACCTGCCGAATAACCATTAGCAGTATCAAAAAAATCAATTCCAAGTCCAAGTGCATGTTTTACCATATCCTCTGTATCACTTTCATCAAGTGTCCAGTCATGCATAGTGCCTGCCTTACCAAAGCTCATACATCCAACGCATACCTTTGATACCTCAATATCGGTGTTACCAAGCTTTGTATACTCCATATTTGTTATCCATCCTTTCTGCTTTCTATTTTTTCAAACTATTAAATTTTCACGCTATTAAAAAAGATGCCCTTTATGGACATCTTTAATATAATATTATTCAGTTGCTATGTCTAATACCTATTCTGTCAATCACATTATGCCCAAAAAGCATTATAGTTTTATTTATTTTCCATAGAGTCTATGAGTTCTATTGCTTCTTTAATCATGCAGTCACAATGTGTTTTCTTATCTCCGCCCTTAGCTGCATTGGCACGTAGAAGGTCTACACAATTAATATTTCCCTCATGATTATTAGCTATTGTCTTACGGAATTGATTAATCTTAGCAGGGTCATCTATACCTTTAGCTCCAAGTACCATCAATGCACTTGTAATAGCTCCGCATACACTTCCATTTTTCATACCACCGCCGAAGTTACTTCCTATTGCACCCGCCATATCTTCTGACAGCCCCAGCTCGTCTGCATATGCACACATAATTGTCTGGGCACAATTATGCACCATAGGCTGCTCATTTCTAAGTTCCATTGCTTTTTTTACATGTTTATTCATAATTGTATTATCTCCGTTTCTCTTATAAAATATACTCAGGTTGTCTGAAATGTAAATTACTGCTCCGTATGACTGTTCGTTCGTCAATGGCGCAGGAAAAATAAATGTCCGCTTCGCAGCCGCTTACTTTTCTTTTTTGCACATTATATCATATTTATCTATTATCTGCATATAAATGTATATTCTTTTTAAATATTTTATAAATTTTTATTAATACTATCAAGAAAATGTTTTATATTATGGATATATTATTTATACAGATTGCAATTTATATTCCTAATATACTATTCTATAATTAATTTACGAAAGGCGATATATGAGTGTACAACTTAAGAATAAACATACTATACTATGACCTACAATGCTCTTAGTTACATTAAAGAATACAATAACATTAAAAATGAACACAAGATTAATAAGGAACATTTTAATTCCCCTGAAGGTTTTCTGTCCGGAATTAATAAAGATGATAAGTTTCATCCTGTCATTACCATTGTTCTTTATTATGGTGAAACGCCGTTGGATGGTCCGATGTGCCTGTCTGATATGATGGTTCATATGCCTGAACATATCCGTCCATTTTTCTCTGATTATAAGTTAAATCTCGTCCAGATACTTGATTCCGACAGACTCCACTTTTATAATAAAGATGTTAAGAACCTTTTTGATATTATCAGATACATTTATAAAAAGGATTTATCATCCATATATGAAAAGTACCAGTCGGATACTATTGACTATGAAGTTATTGAACTAATCAGTGTTATCACTGATAATCCTAAGTTACTAAATCTATATAGTAGTCAGAACGAACATTTGACAGGAGAGAATATTATGTGTAATGCATTTAAAGAATTAGAGGCTGAATGGATGGAGCGTGGCAAAACCGAAGGCATTGAGCAGGAAAAACAGCAGTCCATTATCTCAATGCTTGAATTCGGCATAACCAAAGAACAGATACTAACCAGATACTCAAAAGAAGATTTAGAAAAAGCAGAGGCAGCTATCGCCTATAAGTAACAGTTAGATATCTGATATCTGTATAGTTTTTATTTTATGCAGAATGTATAGCGGATAGTACTTCGCATATATCTCCATCTATGCACAACGCTCTATCACTAATCTCCTTTGGTGCAAATGCTTCTCCATAATTAATGCATACATACGAAGCATCTGGATTTTTATATGTTTCATTCCAGAAGTTATATTTTACTATGCCGGGTGTGTTCATTCCTACTCCAAGTTCTAAGAATAATACCCGGTCTTTTTTATGCCTTCTCATAAAGTCTGAATATCTTCCTCCTGCCTTATACCATCCCTCATCCTGCACAAATGTATCATCTGCCCTTAAGTTCATAGACATCGGCTTTCCACATACCGGACAATATGGTATAAGCTTTGATGGAATTCCCATATCTTTCTGCTGCTCTACCATATCACGCACAATATCTTCATTATCATATGTGACATCGCTACAAGGCTCACTGCACTGGAATAAGCCATAATCCCCCTGTGTATAGAATAGTCTGTGTTTATCAAAGCCGGCCTTCTGGAACTGGTGGTCAACATTGGTTGTAAGCACAAAATAATCTTTATTCTTAACAAGTTCAAAAAGTCTTTTATATGTTCCATTGTCCACATCCATATATCGGTTAATATATATGTATCTCGACCAGTAAGCCCAGTGCTCCTCAAGACTTTCAAATGGATAGAAGCCGCCTGAATACATATCTTTAAAACCATACTTTTCAATGAAATCAGAGAAATTATCTTCAAAACGCTTTCCTGAATATGTAAACCCTGCCGAAGTTGACAGACCTGCTCCTGCGCCTATAACTATCGTGTCCGATTTATTCAATAACTCTTCTAATTTTTTCACTTTACTATTCTCATATTTTTCATTACATATCTTAAATCTTGTATCATCTGAATTAACTTCTGCTGCTTTTACATTAACTGTCTTATTATCGGTATCCAAGCAGCCTCCTGTAAATGCTGTAATCTTCTTCTTTAAAAACATTAAATACCACCCTCTCTATTCTGTCATCCTCTTTTAGATAATCCTGTACTGTCTGCACGGCTATTTCAGCAGCTTTATTCTGTGGAAAATGAAACACTCCAGTGGATATGCAGCAAAATGCTATACTTTTAAGTCCACTATCCGCAGCCAGTTTAAGACATGACCTGTAACAGTCTGAAAGCTCATTACAATGCATTTTCGTAAGTCTTCCTGATACAATAGGGCCTACTGTATGAAGCACATAACTACATGGAAGATTATATGCCGGTGTTATCTTGGCGCTCCCTGTCGGTTCTTCATATCCCTGCTCATTCATAAGTTCATCACACTTAAGACGAAGCTGTATTCCGCTTACGCTATGTATTATGTTATCTATGCAGGAATGATTTGGTATAAAGCAGCCTCTTAATGCACTGTTAGCTGCATTTACGATTGCATCTATCTTTAATGTTGTTATATCACCACGCCACAATACAAGTCTGTCATCAAGCGGCGAAGCCTCTAATGCAGTACTGTCAGTTATACCACGCATACTAACTTCTTCACTTAAGTAATCGTCCTGTAGCCTGCGGAATTCATCACTTATAGGTTCCGGCTCACGCACATTCATAAGTCCTCTTAACAGCCTTTTCTGTTCCTCCTTATCCTCTGGTATGCTTAATGCCCTGTATTGAGGCGACTCTGCAAGCAGGTCTTTTATAAGTTCTATTCTTTTTTCTTCGTGTGTCATATCTATCCCCCTTATTTAACATTATAATGATTTATTGGCAAAATGTATTTTTTAAAATTTACTCACTTATAGTTATTATAATATTTTCTCATCATATTGTTGTATAATGTTACTATATTTTATCTACCTTTTATAATCATTTACCCACCAAATATTTTATTTAAAATATTTATTACTGTATATTATTCACTGCCTTGACAGGACAGTTCTCATAACACGCCCCACAATGAAGACAATTATGTTTATTTATTATATAAGGCGTTCCCTCATATATACATTTCTGCGGACATACCTTCTGGCACGCTCCACAACCTATACATTTATCTGTTATATGATATCCTTTTCCATTTGCCCTGTCCTGTACCATTTACCATTGTCAGATTAACGCAAAATGTAACTGTTACACAGCTCACTGCAATAAGTGCCGCAGCAAGCTGTGCTGCTACTGCCCCATTAATCATCTTATCTGACAATTCAATCATATTATTAAAAGCTGACGTATAAGAGTCTTTATAAACCTTTGCTAAAAATGTGGCATATAAAACTATGAGAATTAAAGGAGTTATCATTGAAGAAAATAACATTCCCTTATCTTTAAAAAATAATTTACGGTTTCTGTCTACAAGCGCAGCTACTTCTCTCATTACTGTCCACCTCCCAGCATTTTTCCAGTTACAGCAAGAAATCTTCTTCTCTGTCCTCCTGATAACTTTCCAACTGGTCTATCTATATAATCGCCAAAGTCAAGCAGCTCTTTAAGCTCATCAAGTCTTTTTTCAAATGCTTTTCCAGTAATTCCATATAACGCCGCCCTGCTTTTAAGATTTTCCCTTACCGTAAGCGGCTTATCAAGAACACTTTCCTGAAACACAACTCCCAACATTCTCTTAGTTTCATTTCCTGCGCAGTCTGCATCTTTATCTTTTATCCAGACACGACCGCTATCTTTGCGAAGCTGACCGCATATTATGGAAATTGTTGTACTTTTACCTGCACCATTAACACCTAAAAATGCGAACAGCTCACCTTTCTTTACTCTGAAGCTTAAGTCATTAACTGCCTTGACATCACCAAAGCTTTTATTTAGATGTTCTATTTCTATAATATCTATATATACTTTTTTCTTATCACGTCTACACTCATAACAGTAAGTTGCAATTTTAGCATACTAAGTTGCATAATTTACATAGATATATTGGCGTTATTTATCAAAATATATGTGTTACACAAACAAAATTTACCTAAAAAAGACACTGATTAATCAGTGTCTTTCCCAATATCTATTATCTTCTTTTTAATACCTATAATATTTACATTATATTTTTAACTTTTACAGCTTATTCTCTTCCTTTAACTCTGTTATCGCATCCTTAATAGCTTTCTTAATCACATAATATGCTATGACTGCTATAACTCTAACTATAACCGGATTGAGTATACCCATCATCGCAAGCACAATGGCTACAAAGTTAAGCAGCATTGAAAATGTAAGGTTAAACTTTATCTTTGTCATCATCCTCTTTGATAATGCGAACAAATGTGGAAGCTCCTTTACCTCATCATCAACAAGTGCTATATCTGCCGCATCTACAGCAATATCACTTCTAACACCTCCCATAGCTATTCCTACAGTTGCCATCTTAAGTGCCGGTGCATTATTAATACCATCACCTACCATACATGCAAGCTCATTTTTCTGCTGGTATGCATCTATTATCTTAAGCTTATCTTCTGGAAGACAGTTAGCATTTACCTCAGATATTCCAACTTCACCTGCTATCTGTCCAGCCGCATCACTATTATCACCAGTGATTAATACAAGTATTATTCCTATACTCCTAAGTCTGCTAATCATACCTGCACTTTCACTTATAATTATATTCTGACTGTTTACAAGCTTTTCATTACCTGCATATACTTTTTTATTATTAATAACAGCCTTTACGCCTCTTCCCACTATCATCTCAAAATCGGCGGTTTCCATCATATCATTTTTTATAATATTAATATTGGCAATATCATTTCTTTTTATATCAGTTTTATCTGTATAAGCACTCTCATCTGCAATGTCCGATTTATTCAATCCTGTATTTGAAGTCTTACGTTTTTTAACTCATTTTTATAGCAGTTAACTATCGCCTTTCCTAACGGATGCTCTGAATTCTTTTCTGCCGCTGCTGTGTAAGCATATATTTCTTCATCCGAATATTTATGTGTGACTGACTCTGCCAGGATTACCTTAGGAACCCCGACTGTAAGTGTTCCTGTCTTATCGAATGTTACTCTCTTTACCTTTGCAAGCCTTTCAAGCGCATCCTTTATACAGTGATTGATATGTCCCTCAAGAACTACCTGTCCGATTATCTTTTTTAATCTTCTATGTAGATTATCTGAGTCCATACGTTTTTTCATAATTCTTTCCATTCACAAGCTGATTTATTACTTCTATCTCTTAATAATCTCCGAAAGATTATCCTGTATAGCCTTTGCTATCTCCGGCTTATTCATAGAATATATATGTATATGATTAACTCCATTCGCTATGAGGTCTATAATCTGGTCTGTTGCGTATGCAACACCAGCCTGACTCATTGCACTTTCAGTATCACCAAATCTGTCCACTATATTCTTGAAACGCTCAGGTACATTACAGCCTGAAAGCTTCACTGCATTTTTAACCTGTGCTCTCTTAGTTATAGGCATAATTCCCGGAATTACTGGAACTGTTATGCCTGCTTCTCTTATCCTGTACATAAAGTTAAAGAATATATTATTATCAAAAAACATCTGTGTTGTAAGATACTCGCATCCGGCTTCTACTTTTCTTTTAAGACCTTCTATGTCAGCATTTCTGTCTGCCGAATCCGGATGTACTTCTGGGTAGCAGGCTCCACCAACACAGAAATCTCCGCTTGCCTTTATAAGTTCTGCAAGTTCTGATGCATGAGCAAAGTCAGTAAACACTTCTCCTTCATAATCTCTTGGAATATCTCCTCTTAATGCAAGTATATTTTCTATGCCTGCTGCCTTCATATCAGAAAGTGCCTGCCTTATACTGTCCTTACCTGCACATACACAGGTAAGATGTGCTATCGTTGCAACATCATATTTTTTCTGAATTTCTTCTGCAAGTCTTATAGTAAGTCCCTTAGTGCTTCCTCCCGCTCCATAAGTGACACTCATATAGCTTGGATTAAGTGCTGCTATCTGCGTTGAAGCCGCCTCCACCTGCGCAAAGTCTGTATCCTTCTTTGGTGGAAATACTTCAAATGATAACGTTTGTTTATCCTGTTTTAATACTTCACTGATTTTCATATATGCAATTCCTTTCGTTTGTATATTGATAATCGAATAAGTTTTATTCTAAAGCTGTCCGTATCAATACTAATCTGCATCTAATATTAAATAAAATCTACAAATCAGTTAATTATTCTAAGTATAAGTTACTATTAATTTTACATATTTGCAAATCTTATATTATAAATAATAACAGTTAATTACATCAACAGTTTCCGCTAAATCAGAAGCGAAATATATATCCTTCTGGCGTTCCTTAGCAGATAACCCCATCTTAATCATATGTGACAGCATTTCTTTCATACTGTCATAATATCCATTGAGATTGTAGAATATGCATGGTGCAGAAAGCTGGTTAAGAGATAACTTGGACATAACCTCTGTTATCTCCTCCAGCGTTCCTGTTCCGCCCGGAAATGCTATAAATGCATCACCAAGCTCTATCATCTTTGTCTTTCTCTCAGTCATATCTTTAGTTACAATCAGCTCTGTTATCTCGTCATACTGAACCTCTGCCTCTACAAAAAACTGTGGTTCAACACCAATTACCCTGCCGCCTGCCATAAGCACGCTTTCTGCAAGCTCGCCCATTAGCCCTGTCTTAGAACCTCCGTACACAAGTGTATGTCCATTCGTGCCTATCCATTCTCCAAGCTCTCTTACTGCTGTTGTAAATGTATTATCTATACCTTTATTAGCTCCCAAATATACCGTTATATTCACTTTTTATCCACCTTATTCATTTTTATATTATAACCTATAAATGAGCAAATACAGAAAAATGCACAAAAATATTTTAAATTTGCTCATTTATAGTTATAACAAAACATATCAACATTTCATAAAATGCCATATTTACGGCTCTTTATTTATTGCCGTTTCTACAGGGAATTAAGTTCAGCCCTGAACATAATTCTCCTTGTCCCTCTTATATTCTCAAACTGAATTTCATATGTCTGTGTCATCTTATCTATCTTTATAATCTCACCCACGCCGAACACCTTATGCCTTACTTTATCGCCCACAGCAAATACAGCCTTAGGCAGCATCTGCTCTGTTTCACCGTGAATGACAATCCTGCTGCCATTGATACACTCTAGAAGATTAGTGTCTATGTCGCTTAAAAATGCAGATGGTCTTACATAAAATCTGGCATCCCTTTTCCGGTAACTGCTAAGATACAACATATTCTTAGCCCTTGTTATAGCAACATATAACAGCCTTCTCTCTTCCTCGTATTCATCCTCGTTACGCAGTCTGTTGCTTGGAAACTGTCCTTCAACTAATCCCGGAACGAATACCGTATCAAACTCAAGCCCTTTTGATGTGTGAATAGTCATAACCCTTACAACATTATATTCACCATCCTCGTCCTGAGCAGAAAATAGTGCAAAATGACTTAAAAGGTCAGCAAGCTCCACTTTTTCCTGATTATCATCTTCAAGTGCCGTTATAGTCCTTATAAGCTCTGATACATTATCAAGCCTTGTCTGGTCTATATCCTGCTCAAGTGCTTCCCTATAGCCCATATCAAGGCATTGGTTTACTATATCAGTACAACTGTAATCCTTATATGTGCCATGAAGCCTTACGATATCCTCATAATAACCAATAACTGCTTTCTGTGTTACCTCACCCTCTGCTATCAGCTTTCCAAGCGCCTTAAAAAGGCTGCAGCCTTCTGCCTCCGCCACATTTTTAAGCTTCTCGACTGATTTCTTGCCAAAGCCTCTCCTCGGTCTTGATATTGTATACAAAAGGTCCATATCCGTAAGACCATAAACCATACGCATATAAGAAAGTACTGTTCTTATCTCTTCGCTCTCATAAAACTTAGCACCGCTCAATATCCTGTAAGGAATTTTTCTTTTAACAAATGCTTCTTCCAATGACCTCGTCTGTGATGCTGCCCTGACAAGCACCACATTGTCACTGTACTTCATATTCCTGGCAATATTATCAAGTATAGTGTCAGCTATCCAGAGTGACTCCTTTTCCTCTGTATCAGGCGCATTAAATACCGGCTTTCTTCCATCCGGACGATGTGATATCATCTGCTTTTCAATCCTGTTCTGGTTAGCCGATATAAGTGACTTTGCTGCTTCAACTATCTGCGGCGTACTCCTGAAATTCTCTGTAAGATAATAATCCTTTGCGTCCTCGTGCGTTACATCGAACTTTATCATATACTCCGGGTCTGAACCACGCCACGTATATATATTCTGGTCATCATCCCCCACAACAAACAGGTTCTGATACATTCCACTAAGAATACCAAGTAACATATCCTGCTTTCTGTTGACATCCTGATACTCATCACACAGCACGTACTGGCACTTTTCCTGCCAGCGTATACGTACATCCTCATCCCTGTTTAATATATAAAGTGTAAAGTTAATGAGGTCCTCAAAATCCAGTGCGTAATTATCACACTGTCTTTTTAGATAATTATAAAATATTTTTTTATCAGCGTTTTTCTCATATGCCGCATGTCTTTTAAGCTCTGCCTTGTCATAGCTTGCCATAAGCTCAACATAAGACATATCCTGCTTTATCATATCAATATCGTTCATTATCTTCTTTGCAGTCTTGTCCTTAAGCGATATTCCCATATCCTCTGCCACATTTTTAATCATATCAGTCTGTGCTTTCTTATCAAGAATAGTGAATGTCTTAGGAAATGTAACCCTATGAATTTCCTCCTTAAGAAACATATTGCAATATCCGTGAAATGTCCCAGTAAAGCAGTTGGCATTATCTCCGACTATCTCTCTTAATCTGTGCTTCATCTGCGCTGCCGCTTTATTAGTAAATGTGAGCGCAACTATAGATGATGGCTCTACGAAAAGTTCTGTTATAAGATATGCTATCCTGTATGTTAATACAAATGTTTTTCCTGAACCCGGAACGGAGGATACTCTTATATTACCCTCTGTTTCAGTCATAGCTTTAACCTGTTCTTTAGTAGCCTTCTTAGGTATGTCCATATTAATCCTCATTTCCTGCTTATATCCAATAAAGAATTCTCAATAAATTGTAACACACATACTCATATACTTCAAACATTTGTTCGTAAAGCTTTTTCTATCTGGCACAGGTCAAAATCGCATATTTATATCACATTATAATAATGTCAGTTTATAAACTTATCAAGCTCTCTTGTTACATTTTCTCTTGTCTTAAACTTAGGTTAATCGTACACATTTCCACGGGCTATTACCATATCAACATGTCTTAATGCACGAAGGTCATCAAGAGGATTATCAGCAGTAACTATCATATCTGCGCACTTGCCCTCCTCTATCGAACCTGTCACATCACCTATTCCTGCAAGCTTGGCACTGTTAAGAGTTGCTGTATACAGCGCAAATGAATTGCTCACACCAACATACTTATGGAAATAGAATAATTCTCTCCAGAAGTCATACTGTGTTATCCAAGGACATCCTACGTCATTGCCAAGAACAACAGGAATTCCGTTTGCAAGCGCTGCTTTGGAATTCTCTATAATACCCTCAAACACCACATTGCCATTGTACTGCTCAACCTCTGAAGCATTAGATACGCTTCTGTCAAAAAGGGCATATGGAAGTGCCGGCGAAATTGTTGTACATAAAAATGCATTTTTTTCTTTAAACATACTAATTATTTCATCATCCGGCTTTGCACCGTGCTCTATAGAGTCCACGCCATTTTTAAGTGCAACTCGCACACCCTCCGGTGACTCAACATGTGCTGCCACCTTATAGCCAAGCTTATGTGCCTCCTCACATACTGCCTTTACCATGCTTGGCGGCATCTTAAGTTCTCCCGGAACGCCCTTCTCCTTCGCATCCGCAACTATCACGCGTAGGAAATCTTTCCTCCTCCGACTGTATATGAAGAACATTAGATAAATGAATATGTTTAATTAATAACTTTTCATCTCCGTCTATTGCTACTTTATTCCATACAAATGTAATTCTTTGTTTTTCGGATAACAATAACCCTGAGTCTGGTTTGGTGTATGCACGGTATCTTCCAACAACTATGCACGTATTCCCTTCATTCTGTACAACTTCATATTCCTGATTATCAAGATATACTAACGGCATTTCGTTGTTATTTTCCTTAATTCTCTTAATCATATCCTCTTTTCCATGCACGTACTCTTCATCCATAGAACCTATCCATAAAATGTCATTATGCATATGCGATACAAGCGGCATAAGATTTCCCTGCCAGTATTGTTCTAATATGTATTGTGTCAGATATACCGTCTCAAGCCTGTATTTCTTTATCATATATTATCCTCATTCTTAAAATATATTTGTATTCTGTTATCAACGCTTACTTATTTAAATATAGTATTAAATACATTTATACTCATACTCAATTTCTATGTTTTAAACACAGATATACTATAACTTTCCTGTATTGCACCAGTACGTCCGCTGTTCCTTTCGTACTTTGCAATCACATTTATCTTAATGCTATATAAACCACACACACTGCAATAATCTGTACAGCAAGTATAACCGGCACACCTATCCTGAACTTATTATGCTTAGTCTTATGCCTTACTGTATACATAGCAAGCAGTGCGCCCACTGAACCTCCGATAACTGCCAGCAGTATAAGTGTGCTTTCCCTTATTCTCCACTTATGATGCATCGACTTATACTTATCAATGGCATAGATTATATAGGTTATAATATTAATAAATATAAGCCATATCAGTAATAATTTTAATAATCCCATTATTGTTCTTCTCTTTCATTATAATAATGCAACAGATTTTCTTCTAGAATACATTATATTCCACTTCCTGCACCTGAAGTCTATCACATAAAAATGGGGTATTCAATAAGTTTTATCACATTTTACGTAGAAACACAAAAACACCCCTGCCATCATCACCAACGCAATGACAGCAGGAGTGTTACCTGATTATCTTTTATTCTATTAATAATTATATATCCAAATATAAAAATTATTTCCACCAACAGAAAATAACCATTCTTCCTGATATATGAAACATCTGCTTCTACTCCACTTCCTCAAACTGTGAGTTATAAAGGTCTGCATAGAAGCCACCGCCTTTTGCGAGTAATTCCTCATGATTACCCTGCTCAACGATATCGCCATCTTTCATAACAAGAATAATATCTGCATCCTTTATAGTAGAAAGTCTGTGGGCAATTACAAAGCTTGTTCTGCCCTTCATAAGATTATCCATGGCGTTCTGTATCTGGATTTCAGTTCTTGTATCAACAGAGGATGTTGCCTCATCCAGAATAAGAATAGGATTGTCAGCAAGAATAGCTCTTGCTATTGTAAGAAGCTGCTTCTGTCCCTGTGATACATTACTTGCATCCTCGTTAAGCTCCATATTATAACCGCCCGGAAGTGTTTCTATGAAGTGGTGGGCATGTGCCGCCTTTGCAGCAGCAATAACTTCTTCATCGGTAGCATCAAGCTTTCCGTATCTGATGTTTTCCATAATTGTATCCTTATACAGCCATGTATCCTGAAGAACCATACCAAATGCATCTCTTAATTCACGTCTGTTAAAGTCCTTAATATTATGTCCGTCTATGAGTATGCTACCTGAATTCACATCATAAAATCTCATAAGAAGCTTAACCATAGTAGTCTTACCTGCACCTGTCGGACCTACGATAGCAACCTTCTGACCCGGCTTAACATTGGCACAGAAGTCCTTTATTATAACCTGGTCTTCCTTGTATCCAAATCTTACATGGTCGAATTCAACTTCTCCCTTTATATTATCTGTGGATACAGGATTCTTTACTATCTGTTCTTCTTCCTCTTCGTCAAGGAATTCAAATACTCTTTCAGATGCCGCTGCCATAGACTGAACCTGATTAATAACCTGTGCAATCTGTGTTATAGGCTGTGTAAAGTTCTTTACATATTGTATAAATGCCTGAATATCACCTACTGTAATAACACCATTGATAGCAAGCATACCACCTGAAAGTGCAACACCTGCATATCCCAAGTTACCAACAAATGCCATAATAGGCTGCATCATTCCTGAGAAGAACTGTGACCTCCAAGCTGAAGAATACAGTATATTGTTAGTTTTGTTAAACTCATCTACCATATCCTTTTCCTTGTTAAATGACTTAACAACCATATGTCCACCATAAGTTTCTTCTATCTGTCCATTGATATGACCTAAGTATTCCTGCTGTGTCTTAAAGTAATTCTGTGACTTCTTGATAACAAAGGATACTAAAGCTACTGATATAGGAAGTATAACGATAGCTATAATAGTCATAAGTGGTGATATACTTAACATCATAATAAGCACACCAATCATAGTTGCTGTTGCTGTAATAATCGTTGTTATGCTCTGATTAAGTCCCATACCAAGAGTATCAACATCATTAGTTATTCTTGAAAGAACTTCGCCGTAAGTCCTGCTCTCAAAGTACTTCATAGGCATACGGTTGATTTTCTCAGAAATCTCCTTACGCATCCTGTAACATATCTTCTGTGATATGCCTGTCATAATCCAGCCCTGTATAAAGTTGAATATTGCACTGCATGCGTATAATCCAAGCACTATTAAAAGTATCTTTCCTATATACCCAAAGTCGATACCGCCAGTACCTGCTATTTTTCTCATGAGCCCCTCAGAAAGACCTGTTGTTGCCTTACCAAGTATCTTAGGACCTATTACACTGAATACTGTTGAAGCTGCTGCCATAACCATAACAAATATTATAGCTATCTTATATGTTCCGATATACTTTATAAGCTTCCCTATAGAACCCTTAAAGTCCTTAGCCTTCTCTGCCGGCATCATTCCTCTTCCTGGTCCTCCCGGTCCACGTCTTCTAGGAGGCTGCTTGTATGAATTATTATCTGCCATAATTATGCTTCCTCCTTTCCATCAGATATACTATGTCCGTTTTTTTCAATAAATTCATCTGCTGTTTCCTCATTACCTTCAGCAGAATTAAATGTATCCAAAGACTGTGACGATACGGAAGCTTCAAGCTCTTTAGCTGATAACTGTGACTTTGCTATCTGCTGGTATACTTCACAGTTCTTCATAAGCTCTTCGTGAGTACCCTTTCCGACTATCTTTCCCTCATCCATAACAAGTATCTGTTCTGCATGAAGAATAGTGCTTATTCTCTGCGCTACTATAATAACTGTACTGTCTGTAACCTTTGATGCAAGTGCCTTTCTTAATGCTGCATCTGTCTTTAAGTCAAGTGCTGAAAAGCTGTCATCAAATATGAATATCTTAGGGTTCTTTGCTATGGCTCTTGCTATAGAAAGTCTCTGCTTCTGTCCACCTGAAACATTAATACCACCCTGTGCAATAGGTGCTTCGTACTTTCCTGACTTTTCTTCTATGAACTCTGAAGCCTGTGCAATATCAGCAGCTTCCTTAACAGTATCCATAGATGCATCATCAACACCAAACTTAATATTAGACTCAATAGTACCTGAGAAAAGTACACCCTTCTGTGGTACATATCCTAATTCATCCCTTAACTCCTGCATAGATATATTTCTTATATCTTCACCGTCAAGAGTAATAGAACCCTCTGTGACATCGTAAAGTCTTGGAATAAGATTAACAAGTGTTGACTTTCCACATCCCGTACTTCCTATGATAGCAGTCGTCTTTCCCGGCTCTGCCACAAAGTCAATATCTTCAAGCGCATTTTCAGATGCACCCGGATACTTAAAGTTCACATGATTAAATGAAAGTAATCCCTTATGTGCCTTAAGGCTCTTAGGATTATCGCAGTCCCTTATAGACGACTGTGTGTTAATAACCTCGTCTATACGGTCAGCAGCAACAATAGCTCTTGGAAGCATAATTGACATCATAGTAAGCATAAGGAATGACATAACTATCTGCATTGCATAAGTAATAAATGCTGTCATTGAGCCTACCTGCATAACACCGCTGTCAATTCTGTGTGCAGCCACCCATACTATTCCAACAGAAAGACAGTTCATAATAAGCATCATAACTGGCATCATAAATGTCATAACTCTGTTAGTAAAAAGCATTGTCTTTGTAAGGTCTTTATTTGCCTTATCAAATCTTTCTTCTTCCTTCTTCTCTCTTCCAAATGCTCTTATAACTGAAAGTCCTGTAAGAATTTCTCTTGATACAAGATTGACATTATCAACAAGCTTCTGCATCTTTTTAAACTTTGGCATAGCAACTGCCATAAGAACAAGTACAAAGCCAACAATAACAAGAACTGCAAGAGCGATAACCCACTCCATTCCTGCGCCTGTTGACATAACCTTTATAATACCACCGATACCTATTATTGGTGCATAAAGTACCATTCTTAATACAAGCACACATACCATCTGTATCTGCTGTACATCATTAGTTGTACGTGTGATAAGTGAAGCTGTCGAGAACTTATCAAGCTCTGCATTAGAAAAGCTCATAACATTCCTGTAAACCTTGCCTCTTAAGTCACGGCCTACACCAGCACCAACGCGTGATGCAAAAAATGCTACTAATACTGTACATAATGCTATAAGAAGCGCTATACCTACCATCTTGGCACCTGATACCCACAGATAACGTGTCTGTATAGCCTTCATATCCATGCCTGCCTTTGCATCCATAGACTTGGCATATGCCCTTCCCATAGATGAAACAAGTGATGAACCCATAGTGTCAAATGTTGTCTTAAAGCTGTCTCTCATAGATATAAATGTATCCTTAGGCATCTGGTCTCTGTCATACATAGCCTTGAATATCTGTCTCATATCTACGCACTCAGTCGGCACCATATCACCATCTGAATTCTCCATATCAACATAGAAAGAGTCCAATTCAACTCCTATCTTCTTGCCAATATCAGCAACTGATACGTTAGAAAGTGTGCCAGCATCAACTCCCATCTGTGCTGCCATCTGCTCTCTGAACTGTGTTGCTGTCACTGATGACATCTGATTATTGATAATAAGTGCCATCGCCAATGTATCATCATATTCATCAAGCTTTTTTTCATTCTTTTCTGTAAGCTTGTAAATATCGCCATCCTGTTCATAACAGCTTTCCCATATACTTATTTCTTCATCCGTCATAAACATCTTGGCTATCTCATATTCATCTTTAGTTATTTTTTCTGGAATACTGTGCCCTATACCACCATTCTGGATACCAACATCGATGATATCAGATGTGTACTGTGGAAGTGCAAGGTCACCATTTGCCTGCAATATCAGCAGTATCAGTATTATGATAACCGACTTCCAGTATGGAGCAATACTTTTTAATATTCTGCTCATAACCGTCCCTTTCTTTCCTTAAACTCTCTTTATTTATAATATAATCAATATCAGACAATAATAGCATTATTGAGAAAATATGTAAATTAAGGAAATAAAAAGCATTTATTAAGTGTTTCTAAACAGTAATTCTAAATTATACTTAATGTATGCGATTTAAAGCAAAATATATCTTGTATACAATATCCTTCTATGTTATTATACGCATTGAGCGTTATTCATCAGAAAATGCATCAGAATATATTTATTTAATATTTTTATATTTCACATAACCTGCATAATGATGCGCGACCTTTACGGCGTGTAAACATTACATTTTTATGTATTAATATCAGATGTATCAACATTTTATTATTTTATTATCTTATTAATAATATTTCTGAGTATATCCCCATGATTAAACGCTACTAATAAATGTCTGAAAGACAGGTGAGTTGTACCATTTTATCAGACGAAAAGGAGAATATTATGAGTAACATTGAAACAAACAACACAGCAGTGGCAAAGAAAACATTTACCACTAAGTACATGGTAGAGCTTGCAGCAATGATAGCTATCATTATTATTATGGCTTTCACACCTCTTGGCTACATCAAGCTTCCCGGTCTTACCATCACATTTCTTACTATACCTGTAGCTGTAGGCGCTATTTTACTTGGACCTGTAGGTGGTCTTATATGCGGTCTTACATTCGGTCTTACAAGCCTTTATCAGGCAGTTACTGGTGGTTCCGTATTTACATTTGCATTATTTAACTTAAATCCTGTATTCACTATAATACTTACAGTTGTTCCAAGAATGCTTGAAGGTTTACTTACAGGTCTTATCTTTAAGGCTCTTCACAACATAAAAAGTGTACAGAAGATTTCTTATTATATAGCAAGTCTTGCATGCCCACTTCTTAACACACTTCTCTTTATGAGTACACTTGTAGCACTTTTCTACAGAACAGACTTTATACAGACTTATGTAACTAAGTTCGGCGTTGGCAATCCATTTACATTCGTAGTTGCCTTCGTTGGAACACAGGGTGCTATTGAAGCTGTAGTATGCTTCATCGTTGCCAGCATACTCTCAAGGTCATTGTATGCAATACTTATGAAAAATGCGTAAATTGCTTTTTATACTGACATAATAATATGATGTAAGGGGCAAAAGGTCAAAAAGCCGTTCGTGCTTGCACGATAAGACTTTTGACTTTTAGACCCGCCTAACAGCAAAAACGGCTGTGCCCTGGCGGTTTTGATACCGCCAGATCACAGCCAGTTTTTATTATTATATATAACCATCACTATACCGTTTTTTCACATTATATACAGCCATCATTATACAATTTTTATATTATATTTCCTTCTCTATATGAGAAAGAAGCTCATTAATCTCATCTGCCAGACGGTTCATCTCCGTACTGTTAGACTCAGGAATACGTATAGAATAGTCCTGTGTTTTCTTAATAGTATCAAAAACAGACATTATATTTTCAATAGGTGTCATTATATTCTTAGTTACAAGTATCTGGGCA